>Ga0208687_1000054_pt1 | contig 124486 bp, 91 predicted proteins | sample June2015DPH_6_10_FD_184695 | JGI IMG/M metagenome (GOLD analysis project Ga0208687, IMG submission 184695) | Peatland microbial communities from SPRUCE experiment site at the Marcell Experimental Forest, Minnesota, USA - June2015DPH_6_100... | ecosystem: Environmental > Terrestrial > Soil >...
GTCAGGCGGTAGTCCATGGCCGTCATGCCCGTGGTGCCCGGATACGCCAGCCAGGCCACCTGCACGGGCGCGGGCTTGCGGGCAAAGACCAGGGGCCGGCCGTTGGCCATGTGCATCGTCAGGTCCACCAGGATGTCGATCTGGTCCTGGCGGATCATCTGCGCCACATCGGCATCCGATTGGCCCAGGCAATCACGCCACACATCCGCATAGCCACGCAGACGCTGCGTGAGCTGGTCCGGCCTTTCCACGCTGGCGTAGCAGAAGACTTCAAACTGCTCATGATGGTGATGCGACAGCAGCGGCGTCGTGAAGAAAGACTGGCAATGATTGCAAAAATCGGGCGAAACGTAGCCGATTTTCAGGCGGCGATCGGGGTTGCGATCGTTGGCATGCGGCTGGATCGCCGCGGCCAGCGGCTGGGCGAATCGCTGGTTCCATTTCTGATGTTCCCGGAGAATGGCTTTGGCGTCGTAATCCGGATGAAAGTGCAGAGCGAACAGGCGATTCATGGCCGCGGCCAGGTGATCGGGCTCGAGCGAAAGGGCGCGATCATACGCCGCCAGGGCATCGTCCAATCGCGCGGTGTCTTTCATCGCGTTGCCAAGGGTCAGGTACGCCTCGGGGAAATGGGGCCGCAGGGCCAGGGCTTTGAGGCAGGCGTCGATCGCCTGGTCGAATTGTCCGCGCAGGCACAGCATGTTGGCCAGATTGCTGTGCACTACGGACAGATCCGGTCTCAAGGCCAGCGCCTGCCGATAGGCCGCGAGGGCTTGGTCCCACAGGCCCTTGGTCTGCAGCGCGTGGCCGAGGTTGTTGTACGCCGGGGCGTGATCGGGCCGAATGGCCAGGGCCTGGCGGGCGGCCGCAATCGCTTCGTCGTATCGGCCGGTGCTGCGAAGGGCGTTGCTCATATTGCTGTACGCTTGGACGAAATCCGGGCGCAGGGCAATCGCCTTGCGATACGAGGCAATGGCCTCATCGTGCCGGCCGCAGGACTCCAGGACGTTGGCCAGATTGCTGCAGGCCTCGGGTGAATCCGGCAGCGCGGCAGCGACCTTCCGCAGCAGTTCCACCGCCGCCTGCGGCCGGCCCGTCTGAGCGCACAGAATCCCCAGCGACTGCATCGCCTCGACGTGATCCGGCTGCTGCATCAAGAACTGGCGGTAAAGCAAATCCGCATCTTGCAGCCGCCCGGCCTGCTGGCGCTGCCTGGCAAGATCAAAAAGTTCCTGGCTCATTGCGATAAGCGTCCAGGGGGCATCATAGGCGATGTGACCGAGCCGGCCAAAGCTCGCTTGAGCCGACTAACTTCCAAATCGGCCTGGCGCGTCGGCTCGGGGATGCGGAATCGCCCCACGCACGCCAGGGCAAGCTCGGCCGCCGATTCCAGATCGACGCGATGCCCGATGCTGACAAACAGCGGGCGCGTGCCGTCTTTGGTGCGCAGGACCAGACCGATCTGCTCATCGCCGTCCATCAGGGGGCATCGCGAGCCGGCCTGCGGCGGCGGATCGACGAACGTGCCGATCAGCCGGCTTTTGGCGATGCCCACGCCCGGGCGGTCCAGCAGAATCGAAAGATGCGTCGCCAGGCCGCAGCGCCGCGGATGGGCATAGCCCTGCCCGTCGAAACAGATCGCGCCCCAGGGATGGCGGAGCTTGCCGACCGCTTCCAGAACGGCCGGACCTTCGCGAAAGCTCAGAAACGTGGGAACGTAAGGAAACTCGATCGGGCGGCACGCGCGGGCGATTTCCACGATGCGTCGTTCGAGGCGGTCATAGACGACGGCCGCGGCCAGGACGCTGCGGCGATTCTCTGAAAACGCCGCGTCCGCCCCAGCCACAAACCGCGGCAACGGCCGCAGCGGCACGATTCTGAGCTTGGCCGCCAGCGCCTGCTGGGTGGCCTTCCACTGCTGCACGATTGCCGGCCATTTGGGATCGGATTTGCCGTACATGAATCTACTGCGCCGATTGCGTGGTCGCGGTGATTTGCCGGCCCACGGCCTTGAATTGCACGTCGCGGAACATGGCGGCGCCCGGCCGCCGGTAAATCGCCAGCTCGATTTTCACATACTGAACCGGAAATTCCGCGTTGTGAGGATTCACATCGCATTCAATCGTGGCCCACTTTCCGCCGGTGGCGCCGCTGGCGGGAACCTGGCGGCGGTAAACCTCGCGAAGCTCGCTCTGGCCGGCCAGACCCCGGCCCACCGCAAAACCGCTCACAAAAACGCGCTGGTCGGGCCCGTCGCTCTTGAACTGAAATTGCAGCCGATAGCGCGCGGCGGGGTCGATCGCGATGGCCTCCGACACGCACGCTAGGCCGTCGGCATCAGCGGCCTGGGCGGAAAGACTCATGGCCAACACGCCCGCTGCGCCGTCGGAACGTACAATGACCGCGTGATCCGCCGTCGCGGGCGGCGCCGCACCAAAACTCAGCTCTGTCTGGCCGGGCATGTACATCGGCTGCCAATGGCCCTCCCGCGAAAAATCGCCGTCGACCAGCAGATTCGGATTCTTCGCCCAGGCCGCATCCGACGGCGCATCGTGATGTACGGCTTGCTCCTGCGGATGCGCAAAAGGCTTCACGCCGGGCAGGGTCATCAAAATATCCTCGACCACAAAGCGAAGATCGGTCGGCTGGTCGATGTCGCGCTCGATCGGCCGCAGGTGCCGCGGTTGATCGCGCAGGTCCAGAATCTGGATGCGAAGCCTGCCGGTTTTGCCCTGCAGCGCATTGATTTCCCCCCAAATGAGCACGGTGGGATGTTCCGGCGCAGCCAAGCCTTCCACCGTGTCCGCCGGCGTGTCGAAGGTGATGGGCGCAGCGGCATTGGCCGCCAGATCGGCCATGGCCGGCCCGTCGATGGGCTCGTAGGCGCCGTCGCGATCCAGCTTGATGCGCATGGAATAGGCGCAGCGATCGCGCACGTCCGGATCGGCCGAGCCGGCCAGTGGGAAGACGGCGACGCGAGGCCTTTGCGGCGGTTCATCCGCCGCCACTGCAACAACTGCCGCGACGGTGGACAGGATCGCGATAGACACGAAGCTGATAGCCGCAGGCGGAAGCCTGCGGAAAGGTTCTGCGGGCTTCCGCCCGCAGCTATGAAAAAGCACCCTGACCGCCAGAGGGATGCGATGAATCATTCGATTCCCGGTCGGCTTCATCATACAATACCCAGTTTGAACTGGGGGCGCAAAGTCGCGTATCGGAGTTGATCGTGAAGTTCATCCGCATCAAAGGCGCACGCGAGCATAACCTCAAGAACCTGAACGTCGACATCCCGCGCGATCAACTGGTCGTGATCACCGGCCTCAGCGGCAGCGGCAAATCCAGCCTGGCCTTCGACACCGTCTACGCCGAAGGCCAACGCAAGTACGTCGAATCGCTGTCAGCCTACGCGCGGCAATTCCTGGAGCAGTTGCAAAAGCCGGACATCGACGAAATCGAGGGCCTGCCGCCAACGATCGCCATCGAGCAGCGTTCGGCGTCCAGCAATCCGCGCAGCATCGTGGCCACGACGACGGAAATTTACGATTACTTGCGCGTGCTGTTTGCCCGGGCGGGCACGCCGCATTGCTGGGTCTGCGGACGCGTGATTTCCAGCCAATCCCCCACGCAGATCGTCGATGCCATCATGCAGCATCCTGCCGGGACCAAACTCATGCTGCTGGCTCCCCTGGTCAAAGGACAAAAGGGGGAACACAGGGACATCTTCGCGGCACTGGGCAAGCAGGGTTACGTGCGGGCGCGGGTGGACGGGCAGATTTTGGAACTGGGGTCGCAGCCGCCGCCCTTGCAGAAAACCAAAGCCCATAGCATCGAGGCGGTGGTGGACCGCCTGGTGCTCAAGCCGGAGATTCGCTCGCGCCTGGCCGACAGCGTGGAAACGGCACTCAAACTCTCCCAGGGATTGCTCCTGGTGAGCGTTCAGGATCAGGGCCAGCCGTGGACGGACCTGACGTTCAGCGAGAAGTTCGCCTGTCCCGATCATCCGCACGTTTCGCTGCCGGAGCTGGAGCCGCGGCTGTTCAGCTTCAACAGCCCGCACGGCGCCTGCCCCGCCTGCCACGGACTGGGCACCACCTGTGAATTCGACCCGGAACTGATCGTCCCGGATGAATCCCTGTCGCTGGAAAACGGCGCGATCGAAGCCTGGCGCAAACACGGCAAGCGGATGAACATCTTCTACAGCCGGGTGCTTCGCCAGTTCTGCCGGGATTTTGGGATTTCGTATTCGACGCCGTACAAGGACGTGCCGCGGGAAATCCGCCAAGTTCTGATGGAGGGCACGGACAAACGCGGCGACGAGGGGACCGGCACCTGGTTCGAAGGCGTCATCCCCAACCTCCAGCGCCGATTTGAAAACACCGAAAGCGAATACGTCAAAACGCGCCTGCACCAATACACCTCCGAGCAGCCGTGCCTGGTCTGCGGCGGCACGCGATTGCGCCAGCAAGCCCTGGCCGTGCGCCTGCACGGCACGGGCGGCGGCGACGGTGCTCCCGGCGGCGCGCCGCTGCCCGGCAACGGAATTCGTCTGGGCGGCTTTAGCATTCACGACGTCACGGCCATGACCGTCACCGGCGCCAAGGAATTCTTCGAGAATCTGCGCCTCAGCGCCGAGGGCACGGCCATTGCCGAGCCGATCGTGCGCGAGATTTCCGCGCGCCTGGGATTCATGATCGACGTGGGCCTGGCGTACCTGACGCTGGACCGCAAAACGGCCACGCTGTCGGGCGGCGAGGCTCAGCGCATCCGCCTGGCGACGCAGGTCGGCAGCGGACTGGTCGGCGTCTGTTACGTGCTGGATGAGCCGACCATCGGCCTGCACCCGCGCGACAACGTCCGGCTGATCCGCACCCTCAAGCGCCTCAGGGACCTGGGCAACACCGTGATCCTGGTCGAGCACGACGCGGACTGCATCCGCGCCTCCGATTACCTGATCGACATCGGCCCCGGCGCCGGCGCCCACGGGGGCAACATCGTCTGCGCCGGTCCGATGCCGCAGGTGCTGGAGCAGAAGCACAGCACGACGATCAAGTATCTGATCGGCCAGTACGCGATTGTTCCACCGACGGTCCGCCGGCCCTTGGACCCGCGTAGGAACTGCCTGGAACTCACGGGCTGCCAGGAAAACAACCTCAAGAACATCGACGTGCAGTTTCCGCTGGGCGGATTGGTCTGCGTGACCGGCGTCAGCGGATCGGGCAAATCCACGCTGGTGAACCAGACCCTGCTACCGGTGCTGCGGCGACGGTTGTATGGCTCGAAAATCAAGACCGGAGCGCACAAATCGCTGCATGGAATCCACAAGATCGACAAGGTGATCGAAATCGACCAAAGCCCCATCGGCCGCACGCCGCGGTCCAATCCCGCCACCTACACCGGCGTGTTCGACGACATCCGCAAGGTATTTGCCAAGACGCGCGAAGCGAAGATCCGCGGGTACGAGGCCGGCCGATTCAGCTTCAACGTCAAGGGAGGCCGGTGCGAATCCTGCGGGGGACAGGGCACCAAGTGCATCGAAATGCACTTCCTTCCGGACGTGTACGTCGATTGCGAGGTTTGCCACGGCTCGCGATACAACGCCGAAACCCTGGAGATTCACTACCGCGGCAAGTCCATCGCGGACGTGCTGAACATGACCGTGGAGGAGGCGCTGGGGTTTTTCGAGAATTTCCCGCGGATCGCGCAGCTCCTCAAGGCGCTCAACGACGTGGGGCTGGGATACGTCAAGCTGGGGCAGCCGAGCACGCAGCTTTCCGGCGGCGAAGCCCAGCGGGTCAAACTGGCCACCGAACTGGGCAAGACCGCCACCGGGCACACGCTCTACGTGCTGGATGAGCCGACCACCGGGCTGCATTTCGCCGACATCCACAATCTGCTCAATGTGCTGAACCGCCTGGCCGGCCTGGGCAACACGGTGTTGGTGATCGAGCACAATCTGGACATCATCAAATGTGCCGACTGGATCATTGACCTAGGCCCGGAGGGCGGGGATGGCGGCGGGCAAGTCATTGCAGCCGGGACGCCGGAGATGCTCATGCAATCGCCCCAGAGCTACACGGCCCAGCACCTCAAGGCCAGGCTGGAGGCATCGGCGGCGGAGCAGAAAATCGCGTAAGTTTCGGCCGGAGCGTATCCTACGACCTGCGGCGTACCAACACCGCCGCGGTGCATAGTAGCAGCCAGGGCACGAAATATATGAATCCGGGCATGCCGCACAGAAACGTCAGCGGAAAAAACCGAAGGTTCCGCATCATTTTGATCCTAGCAGTGGCGATGCGTGGTTCGCAGCGGAAGCAACGGTCCCAGCTTAGGAAATCCATGAACGATTTGCCAGTTCAGGAGGAATGTGAGGTTTATAGGACGTAGGACGGGTAAATTTTGTCGTTTATGCGGAATATACCGGCCCGCGGCAATGGCCTTGAATGCCCTTGTTTTCTAAGATACTGATCCAAAATAAGCGAGCGGCGGGCTCTGGGCGAAAATGCACAAGTCGCAAAGGAGCCTCGAGCGTGGCAGAAAATCAATCAGTTCGACTCTACGCGGATGTGGTCTACAACTATAGCCGCGGCGTGCTGCGCGGCATCGCCGACTACGCCAAAATGCACGGCGGCTGGGACTTTAATTTCAGCTCAACCACCGAGCCGGACTTCACCAGCACCTTTGCCCGCGACAACGTCAAGGGTGTGATCATCCAGATCAGGCGGCAGGAGCAGGCGGAAAAACTCCTGGCCAGCGGCGTGGCGGCGGTGAACATCTCCAACGTTCTGTCGCCGCGAGCCGCCTTGCCGGCTGTTTTCCCGGACGACCTGGCCACCGGCCGCATGGCCGCGGATTATTTCCTCGAACGCGGATTCCGGAATTTCGCATTTTTCGGCTGGCCGGATCAGAGGTTTTCGCAGCTTCGCGGCGAGGGGTTTGCCGAGGAAATCGCCAAGGCCGGTTTCACCTGCATCCTGGCGCCCAACCCTGGCCAGTTCGCGCCGCCGGCCGGCGGGCCAAACGCCGACGACAACCGCGTGCAGCGGATCGGCGCCCTGTCCAGCCTGCCACGGCCCCTGGCCGTTTTTTGCTGCAATGATTCCTGCGCCAAGGAGACGGTCCGCGACGCCATCGCCCTGGGATTGCAGGTGCCGGATCAGGTCGCCGTCCTGGGCGTGGACGACGACGAGATTCACTGCGAGCTGTCGGGCGTGCAGCTTTCCAGCATCCGCCTCAACACCGAGCAGATCGGCTACGAGGCCGCGGCGCTGTTGGCCAAGCTGATCGCCGGCGAGCCGGCGCCGCCCGAGCCGATCCTGATTTCTCCCCTGGAGGCAATCACGCGCCGCTCCAGCGACGTGCTGGCGCTGGCGGACGGCGAGGTGGCGGCGGCGGTGCGCTTCATCCGCGACCGCGGCGGCCGCGAAATCAACGTCGAAGACCTGCTCTCGCGCACGAGCCTGTCGCGGAGATCGCTGGAGATGCGTTTCCGCAAAGCGCTGGGCCGATCGCCCTATCAGGAAATCCGCCGGGTGCAGCTCGAGCGGGCCAAGCTGCTGCTTTCCAAGACCGACCGGCCGGTGCGCGAAATCGCCGACGCCTGCGGGTTCAAGGAAGCGCGGCAACTGAGCACGGCGTTTCACGATCAGATCGGCCTGACGCCGCGGCAATACCGGCGGCGTTCCCGGCGCGGATCGGTGCCGACGGCGGAATCCGCCGCGACGCAGGCAGCCGCAGACCCGGCGTCGCCGAACCCGTCGTCGGATCAAAAAAGCGATTGATCCGGCGGCTCCGGCGAATCCTTGGGGGGATGCCAGTCGATTTTGAGGTGGTCGTAGGCGGCCTTGGTGGCCCGGCGGCCTTGGCGCGTCCGCAGGACCAGGCCGCTTTGCAATAGATACGGCTCGATCACGTCCACGAGCGTGTCCAGTTCCTCGCCCAGACTGGCGGCCAAAGCCTCGACACCCGCCGGCCCGCCGTCATAGACCTGGATCAGCGTGCGCAGAAACGCGCGGTCCTGTTCGTCCAGGCCGCGATCGTCGATCCCCTCCAATTTCAGCGCCGCCTGCGTGATCGCCACGGTCATGTGACTGGTCCCCTCGACGGCGGCGTAATCGCGCACGCGGCGCAGAAGGCGGTTGGCGATGCGCGGCGTGCCGCGGCTGCGCCGGGCCAGTTCCTGCAACGCACCGTCCTGATGCTGCAGCTTCAGCAAGCGCGCGTTCTGGCGCAGAATTTCGTGCAAAGATTCAGGAGAGTAAAACTCGATGTGGTTGGCGATGCCGAACCGGCTGCGCATGGGCCCGCTGAGCAAACCGATCCGCGTGGTGGCGCCGATCAGCGTGAACGGGGCAAGGTCCATCGAGATGGCGCGGGCGTGCATCCCCTTCTCCAGAGTGACCTCGACCTTGAAATCCTCGATGGCGGGATACAGGTACTCCTCCACGACGGCGGGAAGGCGATGAATCTCGTCGATGAACAGGATGTCGCCGCGACCGAGGTTGCCCAATATGCCGACCAGGTCGGCTCCCCGGGTCAGCGCCGGGCCGTTGGTCACGTGAACCTGGGCGTTCATCTCCTTGGCAATCACGTGGGCCAGCGTGGTCTTGCCCAACCCCGGCGGTCCGTGCAGCAGGATGTGTTCCACCGGCTCGCCGCGACCCTTGGCGGCGTCGACGGCGATCTGCAGCCGGCGAATCAAGGTTTGCTGGCCGATGAATTCGGAGAAACTCTGCGGGCGCAAGGCGTAGTTGAAGCGCTTCTCCTCCTCCGGGCCAGACTCGCCGGACACAATCCGCTCTCGGGCCATCGGCATCCTTCAGCGCCGCCGGGCGCCATGGTCAAACGCGTGTGCTGCGCACGCGCAGCATCCCCCGCAACAACGACTCGGCCGATTTCAGCTTTGCATCCGCCTGCTTGGCACGCTCCAGCAACCTTTCAGCCTCGGCGCGTGATATTCCCAGGGCCACCGCTGCGTCGAGCGCGTCCTGCTCGAGCGGAGAGCGCGCGGCGGGCAACGGCGCCTCGGCGGCGGCGCCCTGCAGGGCAAACGCCGTCAACTTTCCCGACAGTTCCGCGATGATCGTCTCCGCCGTGCGCTTGCCGACTTCCGGAAGCTCGTACAGGTACCGCGTGTTCTTCGACTCGATGGCCGTGGCGATCTGCCCCACCGGGTGGACCAGGGCGCGCAGCGCCCGCTTGGGTCCGATCCCTTTCACCGTGATGAAGAGCTGAAAGAACTGCTTGTCTTCCGGGCGCAGAAATCCGATGAGTCGCGGCGTCAGGCCGCCACGGGCCGCATCGCCCTCCAAGTCGAAGATCGTGTAAAGGGTGATCTGCTCGCCGAGGCTGGCCTGCAATTGCGTCAGATCGAACGCGGGAACCAGGATTTCGCAGACGATGGATTCGCATGCCAATTGCACGCGACCTTCTTCGACGCGTCGCAGCGTGCCGGTGATGGCCGAGATCATGACCAGCGCATCTTAACGCAAAGTTGTCTTCCACAGCAGAGGGCGACGGCCAGGGCGTCGGCAACATCCGGCGGCTGCGGCAGGCTCTTGAGATGCCAAAATCGCTGGATCGCCCGCTGCATCTGCAACTTGCCGCCATGGCCGTAGCCCACGAGAGATTGCTTGATGCGGTTGGCGGAAAACTGCTCGACGGCGATTTTGTTGCGTTGCGCCGCCAGAAGGATGACGCCGCGGGCGTGAGCCATCAGGATCGCCGTGCGCGGATGCTTGTAATGGGCGTAAAGCTGCTCGACGGCGCACACCTGCGGGCGATATTCGGTCATCAGATTTTCCAGCTCCTTATCCAGCTCGGCCAGCCGCTGCGGCAGTGGCGACTTGACCGACAGGCGAATGACGCCGCCGTCGATTAGTTTGGGCGTGCGGCCGAAATCGACCACGCCGTAGCCGGTGAGATGTAAGCCGGGATCGATGCCGAGAATACGCATGAGAATGACGAATGACGAATGACGAATGACGAATTAATTCATCATTCATCATTCAGCATTCAGCATTTATTTCAGTCTTTTCGCCAGCCGGTCCCCTCCGGGCGATCCTCAAGAGTGATGCCCATGGTTTTCAGTTCGTTCCGCACCAGGTCCGCCAGGGCAAAGTTTTTCTCCTTGCGGGCGTCGTTGCGGATGCGGATCAGCAGGACCATCAGTTGATCGACCATGGCGGGCTCCTTGGCCGACGGCCGGCGAATGTCGGGGCGGAAAAGGCCCAGGATCTGCCCCAGGTGCCGCACCGTCTGCGTGGCGGCGGCGGCAGCCTGCAAAACGTCGGCCTGACGGTTCACCTCCGCCCGGTTCTGCTCCAAAAAGCTGTTGACCGACCCGGCCAGATCGTGCAGGACGGAGATGGCGGCGGCGGTGTTGAAGTCGTCGTCCATCATTTCCAAGAACCGCATTTTGTCGGCCAGCACCTGGCGGGCGAAGTTGCCGACCTCGGATTCCAACAAGGCGGCCGCGGCGGCATCCATGTCCGGGGCATCCTCCGCCAGCGGCTTGCCGGTCAGACGCTCGATGCGCTCCAGCAGCCGGGCGAAAACGGAAAGCCCCTTGCGCGAGTTGGTCAGAACCTCCTCGGTGAACTCGATGGGCCGGCGGTACTGAGTGCTCAGCAGCATGTAGCGCAGAAGCTCCGGTCCGTGACTGTCCAGCAGCTCCTTGGCGGAGACGACGTTGCCGATGCTTCCGCTCATTTTTTCATCAGCCCACTGGCCGCTGGGCAACTTGGTTTTGATGCGGGTCAAGCCGTTGTGCAGCCAATATTTGGCCAGCGGTTTTCCGGATGCGCACTCGGATTGGGCCAGTTCGTTTTCGTGATGGGGGAACATCAGGTCGATGCCGCCGCCATGGATGTCCAGCGTTTCGCCGAGGTATTTCATGCTCATGGCGGAGCATTCGATGTGCCAGCCGGGGCGCCCCTTGCCCCAGGGTGAATCCCACGCCGGCTCGCCGGGCTTGGCCGCTTTCCACAGGGCGAAATCCGCGGGGTTTTTCTTGCCCTGGCCTTCCAGCTCGCGCAGGCCGCTTTCCTGCTCTTCCACCTTGCGGTTGGAGAGCTTGCCGTAGCCCGGGTCCTTGGCCACGTCGAACCAGACGCTGCCGTCGGCGGCGTAGGCGAAGCCGCCGGCGATCAGCTTCTGACAGAACTCGATGATCTCACCCATGTGCTCGGACGCCTTGGGAAAGCGGTCGATCGCGTCAATGCCGAACTGGTTGAGGCAGTCCAGGTATTCAGCGGTGTATTTGTCGGCCAGTTCCGGCACGCCGATGTTTTGCTTGGCCGCGGCGTCGATCAGCTTGTCGTCGACATCCGTGATGTTCACGATCCAGGTGACGTCGTAGCCCTTGTACTTCAAATAGCGCTTGATGGCGTCGAAGATGACCGGCCCGACCATGTGGCCGATGTGGGGCGATTTGTAGACCGTCGGGCCGCACAGATAGATGCCGACTTTGCCCGGACGGACTGGCGAGAACAGCTCTTTCTGCCGGCTGAGGGTATTGTAGACTCGAAGGCTCACCTGGACTGCCTCTGCCCGCCGGTCGGTCCCCTCTGTTTCGGTTGCGTATTATGCCCGTTCGGCGGCGGCGAGCAACACGACCGCATGAGCGGCGATGGCTTGGCCGCTGCCGACGGCGTCGCATCCTTCGTTGGTGCCGGCCTTGACGTTCACCCGCGCCGCCACCAGCGACGACAGCGCATCGATCATTTGCCGCTTGAACGGTTTGAGCTTAGGCCGCTCGGCCAGGATAGTCACGTCCACATTCACCACGCGCATGCCCGCGGCCTTGACCTGCTGCATCGCCGCTTCGACGAACAGGCGGCTGGGAGCGTGCTTCCATCGCGGATCGGTGTTGGGAAATTGCTCTCCGATATCCCCCTTGCCGATGGCGCCCAGCAGCGCATCGACAACCGCGTGGAACACGACGTCCCCATCGGAATGCGCCACCGGCGAGACGCCCTGGGCCACTTCCACGCCGGCCAGGATCAGCTTGCCGCCCTCCTGCAGGCGGTGGATGTCGTAGCCGTGACCGATGCGCAGCGTGTTGTCCTCTTGCGGTTTCACAAGCCGTATTCCCGAATTTTGCGATAGAGCGTGCGCTCGCCGATGCCCAGAATCTTGGCGGCTTGCTCGCGGTTGCCATCGACCATTTTCAACGTGTTGCGGATGAGTTCTTTTTCCGCCTGTTCGAGGCTGATGCCGACCAGGTTGTTGATGCCCGGCGCCGCACCGGCCGCCCCGGCGGCGCCGGCCGGGCGAATTTCCGGCGGCAGGGTCTCTGGGCCCAGAATCTTGGCCGAAGAAAGCACGACCATGTTCTCCAGCGCCGTCCGCAATTGCCGAACGTTGCCCGGCCAGCCGTAGGACAGCAGTAGCTGCTGCGCCGCCGGCGCCACGCCTTCCAGTTCCTTGTTGTACTTCTGGGCAAATTCCTTCAGGAAATAATGGATCAGCAGGGGAATGTCTTCGCGGCGCTCGCGCAGCGGCGGCAGGTGCAGCGTCACGCCCTTGATCCGGAAAAACAGATCCTCGCGGAACTGCTTCTCGGCCACCATGTCCTCGAGGCGGCGGTGGGTGGCGCTGATCAGACGGACGTCCACCTTGATCGGCTCGTTGCTGCCCATGCGCACCACTTCGCCGTTTTCCAGGACGCGCAGAAGTTTGGCCTGCATGGTCGGCGCCATGTCGCCGATCTCGTCCATGAAAAGCGTTCCGCCATCCGCGTGCTCGAAGCGCCCTTCGCGCTCGCCGGCGGCGCCGGTAAACGCCCCCTTCACGTGCCCGAACAACTCATCTTCCAGGATACTTTCGCTCAGGCCGGCGCAGTTGAGCGCCACCAAGCGATGGCGGCGCCGGCGGCTGTTGTAGTGGATGGCGCGGGCGATCAGCTCCTTGCCGGTGCCGCTTTCGCCCATGATCAGCACCGGGATGTCGCTGGCGGCCACCTGACGCGCGACGCTCAACACCTGCTGCATCACCGCACTCTTGCCGATGATTCCCTCGAAGCCCGTCTTCTCGGCAAGCTGCTCGGTGAGCATCTGGTTATGCCTCTGCAGCGCCGAGCGCTCGGCGGCGCGGTTCACCTGGGCGCGGAAGTGGTTCAAATCCAGCGGCTTTTCGATGAACCCGTACGCCCCCTCGTTCATCGCCTGAACCGCGATGGGGATGTCCCCGTGCGCCGAGACCAGGATCACCTGCGGCTGGGGGTTGAGGGCCCGGGCGCGGCGAAGCACGTCCAGCCCAGCCCGCTTGCTGTCCATCACCAGGTCGCTGACGATCACGTCGTAGGTTTTTTTAGCCAGGCGATCTTCGGCTTCGGCCAGACTGTAGGCCACGTCGCAATGGTGACCCTGCCTCTGGAGGGCTTCGCACATGACCTGGGCGTGGTCCTGCTCGTCATCAACGACCAGAACCTGCGCCTTGGATATGAGCGGCTCGGACATGACGGAAATGTACCAGTTTGTGGCGATGGGCGGAAATTCACCAACCTGCCGCCGGGAGCACGCTGCCGGGGTTTAAGGGCAGACGGACGGAAAAGTCCGAACCCTTGGTCGGCTCGCTGCGGACGCCGATGCGTCCGCCGTGTTCCTCGACGATCCGCCGCGCCATCGCCAACCCCAGTCCGGTGCCTCCCTTTTTCGTCGAGTAATACGCCCGGAAAATTTTTTCCGTCTCCTGGGGCGGAATGCCGGGGCCGGTATCAATGACGTCGATGACGGCGTACGGATGGGAGGATGACACCATGGAGGCCGACAAGATCAGCTCGCCGCCGCTGGGCATGGCCTGCAGGGCGTTGAGCATGAGGTTGAGCACCGCCTGCTTGATCAGGCGGGGATCGATGCTGACCACGAGCGGCCCCGCATGCGGCTTGAGCCGAAGCTGCACGCGATGGAGCTGCGCCTGCGGGGCAAAGAAATCCACCAGTTCTTCCAGAATCGCGTTGAGATCGACGTCCTGGCGGCGCAGTTCAAGCTTGCCGGCGTAGCGGAGAAAGTCGTCCAGGATATCGTGCAGGCGGGAGGCCTCGCGGGCGACGGTGTTCAGGCGGCTGACCAGCCGCGTGTAGGCGGGATTCTGGGGATCCAGATCTTCCTGAAGCAGTTGCAAATTGAGCAGGACGGTGGAGAGGGGGTTTTTGATTTCGTGAGCCAACCCCCCGGTGAGGGCGCCGATTTCGGCCAGTCGCTGGGCGCGGGCTCGCAGGCGCGAGCGGGAGGCGCGGATGCGCGCCAAAGCGCGCAGGGGACGGCGGCTGCCGCGGGCCAGACGCCGGTAGACCGTCGTGGCAAGGATCAGAAAAATGACCAGGCTTGCCAGTGCGCCGGCCAATAGCCCGTACCAGAACGCGTTCATGAAAAGGCGGCCAAATAGTTCACGCCCACACAGTCGCCGGACAACCTGTCGCGGCTGGCTTGGAACGACAAGAACTACTTTAGCCGTTTACGCGTCAATTTTTAACTTGGAGTTGGGCGCAACTCCAAGCCGCCGGACCGCCTGCGCGGACAACCCTTTGGTGCCGGCAACCTGCTGGTACTCCACCTTTTCCCCGTCCTTGAGCGAGCGAAAGCCCTCGCCCTCGATGCTGCTGAAATGAACGAAAACGTCCGCTCCTTCGGGATTAACGATGAATCCAAAACCCTTCTTGGAATCAAACCACTTGACCGTCCCAGTCGGCATAACCGACCTCCCTAAAGCCGGCGAGGTCACCCGAAATGCAGTCCCGACCACGCCGAAGACATACGGAGATGAACTGACGGATGGCATCCAAGCGGCTTGGGATCATTGCTGATTCCTGCAATCCACGCGCACCGATGATTGCCACCCGAGCTGACCTGCATCAAACGCCCCGCTGCCGGCCGAAATGACGCGGCCGGCAGTAATCAGCATATCACGATCGGCGGCCAACGCAACGGTTTTGATGGATGGATTGGCCACGGTTCATTTGGCGGCTAACGACGAAAAAACCGCCTCTTGGCGAAAGACGGGCGGTTCCTGAAGCTTCGATTATTCGCGTTGTGGGTTTGGACGGAGGCTACTACAGTAGCACTTGCAGACCTGAAGTTCACGGGAGTCAAGGATGAACAGTCTCGCACCGGCCAGGCAGATGCCGCGCTCTTTTCCTCGCGTTCTGGTCGTGGAAGACGATCCACTGGCCGCCAGAGCCTTGGCTGGATTGCTCCGCGCCGAGGGGTATGAACCGATTGTCTTTCATGAAGGACAGGCCGCCCTGCACTACGTGCGTGATCACCCCACGGACATTGCGCTGATCGACATTCACCTTCCCGACATCTCCGGGCTGGACGTTTCACGGCAAATCCGCCGTTGCCATGGGGACGGCGTGCCGATCATCATTCTCAGCGGCGACAACGACGTGGCTACGCTGCGATCCTTACCCGAAGCCGGCGCGACCTATTTCTTCAGCAAGCCGGTCATCGTGTCGAACCTGCTCAAACAGTTGAAGATGTGCATCTAGAGCGGCGCGGATGGGGGCGCGCAAAAAAGCGGCGGCCGCCGGCCAGACCGGCGGCCACCGCTCAAAAAGGACCGGAGCTATTTGCCGGTGCTGGGGTCAATTCCTTCCACTTGCGAGTTGACGACCTCCAGGGGTGGGCCGTTCTTGGCGGTAATTTCGCAATTCACGAACTTGATGCCGTCGGCGAAGGCAATACGAAAGGTATTTTTGCCCTCAATCTTGACGTTGGTCAGCACGACATCCGAAATGTGCGCTTCGGGCAAACCGACCATGATGCCGGCATTCTGGGGGCTGTCCTCGGCGGTGAGGTTGGTGATGCGGATATTCTTCCAGACGGGCGTCGTGGCGCTCATCGGCTTCGGTGCAATCGACGCCAGGTCTGCGGGAAGCTTGGAGGAGCCATTGGCGTAATAGCTGGAGAAGGTGATCGGGTACTTCACCTCCTTCATGGTGAGGTTCTCGTAGGTGAGATCCTCGCAGACGCCGCCCTCACCCCGCCCCGCCTTGAGGCGGATGCCGTTGTCGGTGTTCTGGAAGGTGCAGTTGCGCACGACGATGTGTTTGGCGCCACCGGGCGTCTGACCGCCGATGGACATCCCGTGGCCACGCCCGAACGTGCAGTCCGTAATCAGAAAGTTCTCGCAGGCCGGATGCCCTTCGACGGCGATCTCCACGGGTTTGAGGGCGATGTTGTCATCGCCGGTGCTGATTTTGCAGCGCGTGATGAAGTAGTTGATGCCGGAAGGATCGATCCCATCGGTGTTGGGCGCGCTTCCCGTTCCGGGCGCCTGGATGCGGACGTCTTGGATCACCACGTCCTGGCACGCTTCGGGAATCAAGTGGAACATGGGCGAGCGCGTGAGCAGGATGTCCTGCACGAGAAGGCGGGTGCATTTTTTGATGACGATCAAATGAGGCCGATGCGGGGGAGCGCCGCTTACGCCCGGCCTTTGCCCCTTGTGCGGCAGGTAACTTTCCCACCACGCCTTGCCCTGGCCGTCGATGGTGCCTGTGCCGCTGATCATCAGGTCATGGCAATTGTCGGCCGAGATGCAGTTCTCGTAGTAGTTGGGCTTGACCAGTTTGAAATTTTTCGGATCGTCGGTGATCAACAGGGTTGCGCCTTCGTCCACCTTGAAGTTGAGGTTGCTGGTCAGTTTGATCGGTCCGGTAAGGAACTTTCCCGCGGGGACCAGCACCGTTCCGCCGCCCGCCTGGGCGCAAGCGTCGATGGTTTTTTGGATGGCCTCGGTGCACAGGGTTGTGCCGTCGGCAACCGCGCCGTTATCGGTGATCTTAAAGACGCGGTCCGGGATTTGCGGACGCGGGATATCGGGCTGGGTGGTCGGCGTCTGCTCGCCCCAGGCGGGACGGGCGGCTGCCAGAGCCAGGGCCGCCGTGACCCCTACTAAACATACGCATCGCACGAGTCGTGATCGCTTGAACATTTTGTCGACTCCTTTTTACATAAACGTTGCAACAGCGCCTGGCGGCGAAAAGAGACCTCGCGCAGGGCCGTGCCGCATGAACCTCGGCCAGGGAACGCCCATTGTCCCGGCCATCGAATATTTTTTCAACGTTGAAATTTTTGCATCTCCACCTCGCTTGGGCCGCCGTTGCATGGCTGCGTCCTTCCAACGGCGTCACCGGCCGCGTCCTTTGTCGCGGTGATCGCGATACCGGGCCGGCGTCTCGCCCATCGCCACGCGGAACACGCGGGTCATGTACTGAACGCTGCTGAATCCCGCTTCCCGGGCAACCTGTTTGATGGTCATGTCCGGCCGCAGCAGAAGCTCCTTGACCCGAGACAGCCGCAGGCGCTCGATTTCCTCGTGGATGGTGTGGCCAATCACGCGTTTCATACGCTGCTGAAGCGACGCCCGCGAGATGCCCAGATGCGCCAGCACGTCCTTGACGCGCAGCCCGCGGCAGCCGCGCTCCCGGATGAATCGGATGGCCCGGTTGACCTCGTCGTCGTCGCTGGCCACCACGTCGGTGGAAAGCCGGGTCACCACGCCGCGAGGCGGGACGACTTGGCGCTCGTTGGCCTTGCGGCCCGCCATCAATTGGTCCAGGAGCTGCGCCGCCTGATAACCGATCTGCTCGGCGTTGACGTCAACGCTGGTCAATTGCGGAATGGACAGCTCGCACAAATAATCATCGTTGTCCACGCCGATCACCGCCACTTCGTCCGGCACCGCCACGCCGGCGCGGCGGCACGCGTCGAGAACGAGCAAGCCCCGCTCGTCGTTGCAGGCCATGATACCCGTCGGCTTGGGCAGGGCTTTGAGCCACGCGGTGAGCTTGTCCTGCTCCTGTTCCCAGGAATCGAGAGCTGCGGCGGGGTAAATGTCACAGGCATAGTTCGCCGCCGCGATGGCACGGCAGAACGCTTCGCGTCGCTCGTCCAGGCCGGAATGCACTCCCGCGGGCCGGCCGACAAACGCGAAATTCTTCAGCCCGCGCTCCAGCAGGTGCTCCGCCGCCAGATTGGACACGCGGGCGTGATCCCCCTTGACGTAGGGAAACGGCGGCTCGGGAACCATGCCGCGCAAGTTGATCACGGGGATTCCCAGATGCTGCAAAATTTGCGTCATCTCGGGGGTATCGATGCGCGCCAGAATCCCGTCGCCCTTCCAGTCTTTGAGCCATTGGGGGGGCGGTTGACCCAGGCCGCGGGGTTGGAAATGGGTGGACCAACCTCCATGTTCGCGGTTGTACTTGGCGACGCCACGTAACAAGCCGCGGCCATACGACCCGGAGGTCTCGATCAACAGCGCCACGTGACGCAGCGCCGGCTTGGTGTCGGCGAGGCGGGCGCTGACGGGGGAATGGCCTGGAGCCGTTGCAGATGGGCGCGCCCGCCGCGAGGGCTCGGCCTGTGCCAAACCCCGTCCCTTTCGTTGCGAGCGCCGGCCGGCGCTGCCCAATCGACTTGTTCCGGCGTGGCCCCCGGGGCCGGAAGGCTCCATCGTCACAAGCTCCTCCGCAAAAGTCCTGGCCCCGGTGCCGTGGGCCTGCTACCCTCCAACGCCTGGATCGAAAACGGTTAAAAGCGGCGGGATTGTAGCATATTTGCCCGAGCGTGCGCCCAGAATGGCGGATTGTAACGGTCGCGAATTGGCTCTATTGTGTAGGCATCTGGAGGAAGGAATCGCCATGGATCAACCGATGGGCCGGCCGTCCGGCTGGCTGAACGTTTTGGATTGCGGCGCGGTCCCGGACGGCGCCACCGCGTGCACCGCCGCCCTGCAAAAAGCCGTCGACCGATGTGGACAAGCCGGCGGGGGAACCGTGCTGGTGCCCGCCGGAGGCTACGTCACCGGAACCCTGTGGATGCGCAGCAACGTCACCCTGCACCTGGACAGCGGGGCAACGCTCCTGGGTGCGCAGGACCTGAGGGCGTTTCCCCTGTGGACCAGCCAGTGGGAAGGCCCCGGCGTCAAGCCGGCCCACGCCGCCCTGATCGCCGGCGAAAACCTCCAAAACATCGCCATCACCGGACGCGGAACTCTCGACGGCCGCGGGCAATTCTGGTGGGACCTGTTCCGTCAAAACAAGCTCCAACACGTTCGGCCCAACCTCCTCCGCCTGGTCGATTGCCGCGACGTGCTGATCGACGGCATCTTTCTGACCCATTCCCCCTTCTGGACCCTCAACCCGACGGCTTGCGATAACCTGACCATCACCCGAGTGACGATCCGCAATCCTGACACGTCGCCGAACACGGATGGGATCAATCCCGATTCGTGCCGCAACGTGCACATCTCCGACTGCCACGTCGACGTGGGAGATGACTGCGTCACGATCAAGTCGGGCACGGAGGAGGACGGACGGGCCAACCTGCGCCCCTGCGAAAACCTCACCATCACCAATTGCACGATGCTCCACGGCCACGGGGGCGTGGTCATGGGCAGCGAAATGAGCGGGGGCGTGCGCAACATCGCCATCTCCAACTGCGTCTTCTGCGGCACGGACCGGGGCATCCGCCTCAAGTCCCGGCGCGGCCGCGGCAATGCCATCGAAGACCTGCGCGTGGACAACATCGTCATGGAGGATGTGCTGTGTCCCATGGCGGTGAACCTGTTCTACGAATGCGGGGCCGAAGGCTCGGCCAAGGTGAAGGACAAATCCGCTCACCCGGTGGACGCCGGCACGCCACAGTTCCGGCGCCTGCGGTACAGCAACATCCTGGCCCGCCGGGTGAAGTACGCCGCGGCGTACGTCATGGGGTTGCCGGAGATGTTCGTCGAGGACGTCAGCTTCAACGCCGTCTCGGTCTATCTGGATCCCGACAACACCAAAGGCGGAGCGCCGGTGATGGCGCCGGACATCCCCGACATGTGCCGCGCCGGCGTGTTCATCCAAAATGCACGCAACATAAGACTGCGCGGCGTGGATATTCACCATCAGCTTGGCCCGGCGGTCTCCATCAGCAATTCCGCGGACGTGACGATCAGGGATCTATGGGCCCAGCGCGACGGCAGCCACCCGCTGGTGGAAGTGAATGGCGCCGAGGCCGGCGAGGACAACGGCCACGGCGTGGAACTAGCCACCGGCGCCGGGCGATCACGATCCTAACACCGCCTCGGCCCGGTGATTGATCCCTCACGACGGCTCGCGCTGCCCGTCCCACGTCCACAGCACGATGTTTTGCATCAGCGGCAGGGCATAGGACGGACTGTACCCCGCGATGCCCCAGGCGCTTGTCCCCAAAAGCCCGCTGGTCAGATCCAGCGGCAGTACGATCACGTGCCCCTTGCCCGCGCGGAACATCATCGGCTGCCTCGGCGCATCGGCCAGCGTACGCACAAATTCCCGCACGAGCACCGCCGAAACATCCTCCATCCCGTCGGCGCTGGCCGTCAGCAGCGGATGAGCCGCGTCGATCGGCTCCAAATGCGCATCGGGAAACGCCCGCGCCAGCAGATCATCCTGCACGCTGCGAAAAAAATCGCCGGCGATGCCGCACGGATCAACCAGCAACACCCCGCCGCCGTCGACGTATTTCTTGACCGCATCCACCTGCGCATCGGTGGCCTTCAACGCGGCCGTGCCGGTCAGGTGCGCCAGCGGCGGATTTGAAGCCGCCACGTCCTGCACGTCCGTCGCCTCCAGGGCGATGTCCAAACCGGTCTGCTGGCGGAACCACCGCGCCGCCCGCGGCCAGGCGGCGGGCTCCGGGTCCCAGTTGCCATCGTAGCGCAGGCGCGCCAGGCGCATCGCCGCCGCCGCCGGCGTCGCCGCCGCCGCGATCTGCTCCGATTCCAACCGGTTCCTCAGCGCGCTTTTTCCCGCGGCGTACAGAACCAGATTCACGCCCAGCTCGAACGCCCCCGGCGCGGAGTTGTCCTGCCGAAGCTGCCAATGCCGCGTGATGTCCGTCGGCCAGTGCATCATGAGGATGCGCGATCCGTTGGTGATCACGCGGATGGTGGGCGCTTCGGTGATTTTGTAAACCACCGACCGCAGCGGATGATCCGGCGGCAGGTCCGTCCACGGATATTGCGGAAACAGTCGCTGGCCCAAATCCGTCACGAACTGCGAAAACGCCGCGCTCTCCCCGTCCGCTTGCGTCAGCAGCATCCCGCCGTTTTCGATGTACTTCCGCAGCTTCTGGTCATCCTCCGGCGCCCACGGCGGCGGCCGATCGCTGGCCAGGTACAGGATCGGGCTATCCGTCCAGTCGTGCCAGTCATGGTTCAGCGGCACCACCTGCCAGTTCAGCGGCCGTTCCAACTGCGCGCTGGCGAAGCGCGCCAAATTGGCCACATCCCGCGGCCGGTTGGCCCAATCCCCGTCGAACCGCAGCTTGTTCATGATCACCGGATGCCGCCCACGCGCCAGAAACAACAGCGCATACGACGTGCCCACCAGGTTCCCGTACGACGTGTTCCACGACCCATCCCCGTTTTGCCAGGCCATCGCGTCCGCCGCACGCTCCCGGTACCAGTCGTGGCTGCCGAAGTACTTGAACCCCGACGCCAGACCGGTGCGCTCCAGACCGTACAGCGTGTACGTCCAATCCTCCTCCCCCTCTTGCGTGATCACGCTGTTGTCCCCGTCTTCCAGCCATGCCAAGCCCTTGGCCAGCGCCGGTGAGAACGGCGGCCGGCCCACGCGCTCGCCCCAGTCCTGGGCATCCAGATAATCCTGCGTGACAAACAGCGACGCGATCCCCGCCAGCGTCATCGAGCGACGCGCATTCTGGTCGCCGTTCTTGTACGTCCACTGCCCGTCGGGCAACTGGCAACCTGTCCAGTGTTCCTGCACGTCGCGCCAGAACCGGATCGGCACCGCCGCACCCGCCTCCGCCCCCGACCACACCCCCAAGAGCCCGTACTGTGAATTGGAGTTGTCCCAGAAGAAAACCCCGCTGTGCCGCGGAAACTGATCCGTGTACGTAAACGCCCCGCCGTCCTGCGCCCCCAACAACCATTGGACGTCCTGCCGGATGATCGCCTGATCCTGCCGGCGGTTGTACAGCGCCAGCGCCGTCGCCCGGATCGCCCGCCCGTAGGTCTGCGCCCTGTCGTCCATCCGCAGCCTTTTCACCGCGTCGATCGCGCCGCTCATGAACTTGCCGTGAATGTCCAATCGCTGGTCATGGGTTGCCAGGCCGCTCTGCATCAGGGCGTACACGGCCAGGCTCTGCAGCCCGTCGTAGTACTCGGCCGTTGTCGCGCCCGGCGGTAGTCGCGTGCCGTCGAACTGCTGCAGAAGAAAATCAACCCCTTTTTTGATCGATGCGCCGATTTGGGCATCGGTAATGCCGGCGCTGGGCAGCGGCGTCGCCCGCACGGCGGGACGCGCCGCCGCCGTGGGGGCGGTCGTGGTGGAACCGGCCGCCGCCGGCTGCGTCGCGGCCCCTGCCTGCGGCGCTTCCTGTTCCGGCGTTCCCGACGGCGCCGTCGCCGCGGGCTGCGTCTGCGGCGGCTCGCGCACACCCGCCATTAACCGGTCACGCAACCAGTCGCGGTACATCCACGACTTTTCCAACTCGCTGCGAAGATACGGATCCTCGATCGGGCGCCCCGCTGTCAGCCGCTCCAGTTCCTGATACTTCTGATACGCTGCGCCGTACTGCCCCGAAACCGTCAAGTTCTCCGCGTTTTGCTTGATGGACAGCAGTTCGCTGCGATGGGCCTGCTCCCAGGCCGTTTCCCGCCCGATCCGCGACACGTACCAGACCAACACCGCCACCAGGACCGCCGCGGCGACGACCGCCACCGCCGCCACCAGCCGCGTTTTGCGCTCCGTCTCGTCCAAACCCCCGCGCCACCGCGGCGCAAGCGCCGAAGACTGACGCGATGCTAGCGGAAACCATTGCGGCCCCGGTTCGCCGCTGGGCGGTGGCGGAATCCCCGACAGCGGCGGCGGCGCCCACACCGGCGGCAAGGCTGGCGGAGGAGGCGGATTCTGCGGCTGCGTCCACTGCACCAGGTCCGATTCCTCGAAGTCGACGTGCACTTCCCCCACGGCCGCGGCCGCCTGGTGCGTCAGCAGCGACTGCTCCACCGCCTCCGGAACCTTGTTGTCCGCGCTCTCGGCCTCCCCTTCGCCCTGTTTCGGCGGCGCTTCGGGGCCACCTTCCGGCGCCGGCGTTGCAACCGGCGGTGGCGGCGGCGCCTCCAGGAGCATCGTCCCCCCGCACGCCGGGCAGATCGTCACCGTCCCGGCCAGCTTGCTGCTAAACCACAATATCTTCCCGCACTTGGGACACTGTGTGGTGAAAACCATGCGGCTCGTTCCGCGGCGAGAACCGGCCGCATTGTAAGCGGTCGCCCGCTAGGGAAGAAACGGGGGAATGACGAAATTCGAATGACAAATGACGAATGAAATACGCTATTGCCTTTTCATTCGTCATTCGTCATTCGAATTTCGCCCCGGGGCTCTGCTCGCCCCCCACGACGACCACGTTGCACTTCGGCAGGGATTGCAAAAACATCCGCCCGTAGCGCTTGGTCTTGATCCGGCTGTCCAGAATCACCACGATCCCGCGATCGCTCTTGCTGCGGATCAGCCGCCCGAACCCCTGCTTCAGACGCATGATCGCCTCGGGCACGCTGTATTGCATGAACGGATTTCCCCCGGCCCGCGTGATCGCCTCCAGGCGCGCCTCGATCACCGGCTCATCCGGCACGGAAAACGGCAGCTTCACGATGATCACATTGCGCAGGGCATCGCCGCGCACGTCGATCCCCTGCCAGAAACTGGCCGTGCCAAACAGCACCGCGTTGGGCGTGGCGCGGAACTGCTCCAGGAGCAGCTTCCTGCCGATCCCTTCCCCCTGTACCAGCAGCGGATAACCCAATTCCGCCAGGGCGTCGCGCAGGCGCCCGGCCGCTTCCAGCAGCGAGCTGTAACTGGTGAACAGCACGAACGCCCCGCCGGTTGTTTGCTTCAGATAATGCAGGATCCGCTCGCACGCCGCCGGCAAAAAACGCCGCGCGTCATTCGGCTCGGGCAGGCCCGACTCGATGTACAGCGTCGCCTGCTTTTGGTAATCAAACGGCGAGCCCAGCGCCAGCGTCCGCGCCCCCGTTGCCCCCAGCCGCGACACCATGTACGCAAACGATCCGTCGGCCCCGTTTCCCGCCGGGTCCTGATCGCCCGGCGGCCAGTCCGCCCCGCCGCCCCCGCCCGTGCACAGCGTCGCCGAGCACAGGATCACGCTGTGCAGCTTCTCGAACAGGTGCATCTTCAGACCCGCGGCCACGTTGATCGGCGCCGCGTGCAGGCTGACGTTCCGCTGGCTGCGCCCGCCCAATTCCATCCAATACACCGCGTCCGGCATCTTCTGCGAAACGATCGCCTCCAGCTCCTCGGCCAGCAGGCCGATCTTGCCCGCCATGGCATTGAGCTCGGTGATCTCCTCCGGCGACTGTAGCCGCGCCAGCATCGCCTTGAGGTGCGCCGACAAGTGCCGCAACGCCGGCGATAGATCGTTGTCCACCACCCCCGGCTCGTGCACGCGCCCGCTGGAGCGGCCGTGCTCCTCTTGCCAGTGGATCCAACGCTGGAAAAAATCGCTCACGCGGTCGTGCAAATCCACCACGGCCGCGATGGCGTCGTTAGCCGCCGCACCGTGCGTGCCCAACAATCCCTTGCCGCGCTTCGGATCGTACAGCACCCGAAGCTGATAGCGCAGCCCGCTTTCGCTGATTTGCAGGCCGAAATGCTCCGCCGCCTCGTCCTCCAGCGTGTGCGCTTCATCCAAAATCGCGATGTCGTACTTGGGCAGGTAATTCACCCCCGAGATGCGCAGAGCCAAATCCGAGAAAAACAGGGCGTGATTGACCACCAGTACGTCGCCGCCTTGCATCCGCCGCTTGGCGGCCTGCCAGAAGCAGCGCTCGTAAAATGTGCATTGCTTGCCCAGGCAATTGCCGTGCTCGGCGCAGACGCGCTCCCACACCGCCGCCTCCGGCGTCGTGGGAAGATCGGCCAGCGAACCATCGGTGCTCTGCGCCGCCCAGCGCTCGATCAAGTGCAGCGACTGAAGCTGCTCCGGCTGATCGAACAGCATCCCCTGTCGCCCCCGCGCCTGCTGTAATCGCCGCCGGCACAGGTAATTGCTCCGCCCCTTGACCAGCACGGCCGTAAATTCATCGGGATACACCGACTGAATCAGGGGAATGTCCTTCTCGATCAGTTGCTCCTGCAGCGAGATGGTGTGCGTGGAAATGACAACCCGCTTCTTCCTGCTCACCGCGAAATCGACCGCCGGCAGAAGATAGGCGAACGATTTTCCCACGCCCGTGCCCGCCTCCACCAGCAGGTGATTCCCACCGTCCAGCGCGCCCCGCACGGCCGCGGCCATCTCCATCTGCTGCGGCCGCGTTTCGTACAACCCTCCCAGCCGCCGTGCGACCGCGCCACCAGGACCGAGCATGGAATCCAGCGTCACCGCCATGGCGTCTCTACGAACTTCCGGCCCACGCTTCGCGCTCCAGGAAGTTGTCCTCGTACGGCCGGCCGCCGCGCAGCCATGCGGCCAGCGACGCCAAAAGATACACCGGCACAAAAAACGGCCCCCAGCGCTGACACTGGCGAACGTGAACCCGCTCGTGAGCGCGCGTCGCATCCAAAAGCTGGCGGTTCCTGCCCAGAACCACGTGTCCCAGCGTCATGGCGCTGGCTCCGCCCGTCAGCACCAAGCCCGCAATCCATCGCAGAACAAATGTGCTTGCTCCACCCCAGACCTCCAATACACCGTCAACGATGCGTGCCCGGCCCCCGGTTAACAGCGTCAGTAACGTCATCACCAAGCCCAACGCCGTCGTCGGCAGAGCCCACAGATAAATGACCCCTCGCAAGACGGTTCGCATCAGTGCTTTCTTGAGAACCAGTGGACAACGTGAGGCAAGCTGCCGATAGGCTGTAACCAAATCAAGCAATCAGTGACAATGATCCCGAATAACGTACAGCTCCTGTTCAAGCAGCTCCTAGTACGCATGAGGCCGCCGTGTGTGACCTAACACCTTATCCACAGCTTTAGTCCCATAATGAGCGATGTATCGCCTTATACAGGAATAGCTTACGATGTCCAAGCGCAATTTATCCACAAAAGCCTTTCCTCTTCACTATGACTTCTACCAACTGATTTCCATAATCTAATAGATGGGGTTACACTCGCCGTGCTCTGAAGGACACCCGACCATGGAAAGGCTCCAGGCATGAAAGTCATCTGCAACCGCGGCGCGCTCTCGGACGCGCTCATGCTAACCAGCAACGTCGTGGCAGCTCGTACGCCCAAGCCCATTCTACAATGCGTGAAACTCACGGCGGAAGACAACACTCTGACCATTGCCGCCACCGACTTGGAAGTGGCCATCCGCTATCGTGATGAGCAGGTCCAGTTGGAAAGCAGCGGCCAAGCTGTCATCCCGGCCGACAAGTTGCGCGACATCGTCCGCGAAAGCGTCGACGACACCCTCTCCATCGAATCCACGGGCGACACCGCTGACATCCGCGGCCAGGATTCCCATTTCAAAATCTTTACCCAAAGCCCCGCTGAGTTTCCACCGGTGCCCGATTTTTCCGGCCAGCCGGACGTCGAGGTCCCCGCGGGTACGCTGCGTCAGCTCGTCAACCAGACTCTTTTTGCCGCTGCGCGCGAGAGCACGCGCTATGCCTTCAACGGCGTGCTGCTCGTGGCCAAGGGCAAGAAGATTTCTCTGATCTCCACGGATGGCCGTCGCCTGGCCATGGCTAAGAGTGATCTCAGCTCCGACAAACTGGACAAAGAGGGCCGCAAGGCCATCGTCCCCGCCAAGGCCCTGGCCCTGATCGAAAAGCTTGTCGATGATCCGCAGGAATCGGTTGGCATTCAGTTCCACGAAAACCAGATTATCTTCCACACCACCAGCGCCACGCTGACCAGCAACTTGGTCGAGGGCCAGTTCCCGCCGTACGAGGACGTCATCCCCAAGGAATCTGACCGGAAGATGACCGCCGCAACGGCCGATTTTCTCAGCGCGGTCCGTCGTGCCGCCCTGCTGACCACCGAGGAAAGCAAGGGCGTCCGCCTCGCCTTCAGCAAGAAGGGCCTGGTGCTGACCAGCCGCTCGCCCGGCGCCGGCGAAGCGACCATCAACTTCCCCTGCAAATTCGATGGCGCGGACATCGAGATCGGATTCAATCCGCAGTTCGTCGCCGAGGCTCTGAAAGTCGTCGACACCGACGAGATCAGCCTGGAAATGAGCGCACCCAACCGCCCAGGGCTGATCAGGGGCGGGCCGAATTTCCTTTACGTGATCATGCCGGTCAACCTGCAATAACGCCTGTCGGCACGGAAGGAGCCATGCCCGCCGAGCGATCCAGTACCCTCGAGGATTTGCGCCGTCTGCAACGCTGCAAGACGCAGGCGGCATCGTCCCTGGTGCCGCTGGGTCAGCAGATGATCGATTTTTTCAAGCAATCGGTGGCCAAGCGGCAAACCAGGCTCGTCCGCATCGCCGAATGCTGGGGCCGCCTGGTTCCCCAATTCCTCAGCGACCACTGCGCCCTGGAAAGTTTGCACCGCGGCACGCTCATGGTCCTGGTGGACAGTTCCTCGCACCTGTACGAGTTGAAGCAACTGTTGCTGGCCGGCTTGGACCAGCAGTTGCTTCTGGCCTGCAAAAGCACGGGCCTGCGCAAGATCAGCCTCAAGGCCGGCCGATGGTACGACGGCGATCATCCGGACGATCGCCGGCTCAAATTCCCCGCGCGTTAGCCGTTCCCCTGGCACCACGTGCGCCACATCTGCCGATAGGCCGCTTCCACGTGCCGCGTAAACCGCGGCGCATCCATCAGCGGAGATTTTTGCATCCGATCCCGCAAGCTCTGGCGCAATTCGCTTAGCCGCGGCAAGTCGCCGGCCCATTTCACGGCCAGGTGTACATACTGTTCGGGCGTATGGCCCACGAGCTGGTCGGCCAGGCCGAGATTGCTCGCCTGGCTCAGCCCCGCGCGGGAGGCGGCGGTTCTGCCGCACAGGCTCACGACGGGAACTCCCATCCACATCGCATCCAGGCTGGTGGTGTGCCCGTTGTAGGGAAACGGATCCAGCCCCAGGTCGATGCGGTGATAAACCTCCAAGTATTTGGGCCGCGGTTGATTCTTCACAAACTCGATTCGCGCCGCGTCCACGCCCAGCTTCTCCAGCACGCGCTGCCGCGCCGCTCCCTGCGGCGCCAAAAGCACCAGGTGCGAGCCGGGCATTACCGCCAGCACCTTGGCCCACATCTCCAGCGTGCGGTCGTTGATCTTCCAGAAATTGTTCAAACAGCCGAAGGTGAAATGCCCCGCCGCCAGCGCCGGCAGCGCATTCACCGCCGGCTCGGGCGTCAGCGGATCGAAGCACCAGTACGTCTCGGGCAGGCGGATCGTTTTCTCCACGTAATGCGCGTCATTTTCCGGCGGATCGTGGTAGGGATCGCTCAGCCGGTAATCCATCGTCTCCAAGCCGGTCGTCCCGGGATACGCCAGGCCGATCACTTGCACGGGCGCCGGCTTGCGGGCAAAGAGCAGCGGCCTTCCGCCCGGACCGTGCATCGTCAAATCCACCAGCAGGTCGATCCGGTCCTCCCGCACCATCTGCGCGATCTGAGCGTCGCTTTGGCCGACGGTGCTGCGCCACACGTCGACGTAGCCGCGCAGGCGCTGCGTGATCTCATCCGGCTGCGGCACGTCGGCATAGCAGTAAATCTCAAACCGGCCGCGGTCGTGGTTCGACAACAGCGGAATCGTGAACAGCGACTGGCAGTGTTTGCAGAAATTCGGCGAGACGTAGCCGATGCGCAGCCGCCGCTGGGGATCGCGGTCGTTGGGATGCGGCTGAATCTCGCCCGCCAGCGGTCGCGCGTGCCGCTGGTTCCACTTTCGATGTTCCTGCAAAACCGCCTGCGGATCGTCCTGCGGCATGTAATTCAGCAAAAACAGCAGGTTGCCGTGCGCCCACACGAAATCCGGATGCCTTTGCAACAGTTCCCGATAAACCCCGACGGCTTCTTGCAGACGCCCCGTGTCCTGTAGCGCGATGGCCAGATTGTTGCTCGCGTCGGGGAAATCCGGCTGGATCGCCAGCGCCTGCCGATACGCGGCGACGGCTTGATCCAGACGTTTCAGCTCTCGCAGCGCGTAACCGAGGTTGTACGCCGCGGCGGCGGAATTCGGCTTCAGGTCCAGCACCCGCTGATAAGCCGCCGCCGCCTCCTCCCACCGCCCCGTGTTGCCCAGGGCAAGACCCAGACTGAAGCACAGGTCGGTCGCTTGCGGCTGCAAACGCAGCGCCTCTCGATACGCCGCGATCGCTTCTTCCCGTTGCGCGGCGCTGTCCAGCACAACGGCCAGATTGCTCCAGGCCTGGACCAGATCGGGCCGCAACCGCACCGCTTCGCGGAATGCCGCAATCGCTTCCTGCGCGCGGCCACGGTCGGCCAAAACCAGCCCGTAATTGCTGTGAAAATCTCCCCGCGACGGATCGGTCTCGATGGCCCGGCGAATCAGCTCCACCGCCTCCTCGGCCCGATCCGATTGAAACAGCACCACCCCCAGCAAGTGCAATGCGTCGGCGTGATTCGGCGCTTGCTCCAGAATCTGCCGCAGCAGCGTTTGGGCCGCCGCCAAGCGTCCGGCCTGCTGGTGCCGTTGGGCTTGCTCGAACATTTCTTGAATCGACGGCTGCATCGCCCATTCAGCCTTGTGTCTGGCACCACCGCCGCCACATCTCTCGATACGCCGCCTCCACGCTGCGCGCGAAGCCGGGCGCGTCCAGCAGCGGCGAATGGGCCACGCGGTCGCGAAGTCCGATGCGTAGCTCGATCAACGTCGGCAGATCGTTGGCCAAGCCCACCGCGATCTGCACGTAACCCCGCGGATCCTGGGCGATCAATTGCGGCAGGCCGACGTTGGATAGCAAGCTCACCCCCACCCGGCTGGCGTGGTGCTTGCCGGCCAGGCTGACCACCGGCACGCCCATCCACAGCGCTTCGCACGTCGTCGTCGTGCCGTGGTACGGAAACGGATCCAGCGCGATATCCGCCCGGTGATACAGTTGCAAGTGGCTGCCCAGGGAGGCGATTCTGGCCTGCAATTCCAGCCGCTGGGCGCTGATCCCCTGGGCCGCGAAGCGCTCCAGGAGCTGCTGCCGCGGCGCCGCATCGCCCAGGCCCGGGCTTTTGAGCAGCAGCCGGCTGTCGGGAACCTGCCGCAAAATCTGCGACCAAAGCTCCACCGTCGGATCGGTGATCTTGGCGACGTGATTGAATGACGCGAACGTGATGTGGCCGTTAGCCAAGGCCGCCAGCGGTCCGACGGGCGGGGCGCTGGGCGACGGCCGGAAACAGAGAAACGTCTGCGGCAATCGCACGAGCTGCTCGGTGTGATAGTGCTCGGTCTGCCCCGGCGGATCGGCGTAGCCGTCGGTGAGGCGGTAATCCATGGTTGTCAGCCCCGTCGTGCCGGGATAGCCGCAATACGTGACCTGAATCGGCGCCGGCTTGCGGGCAAAGACCAGCAGCCGATTGTCGGAAGTGTGCCCCGCCAGGTCGACCAGGATGTCGATGCGGTCCTGGCGGATCAGCTCGGCCACCTGGGCGTCCGCCTGGCCGGTGGTCCAGCGCCACTGCCGGGCCAATTGCTGGAAACGAGCCGTCGCCAGGTCGGGTCTGGACAACTCCGCGTAGCAGAAGATTTCCACCTGCGCCGGATCGTGATTGGCCAGGAGGTTTTCCACGAAAAACGCCACCGAATGTTCGCGAAAATCCGGCGATACGTAGCCGATGCGCAGGCGCCGATTCGGTGAAGGATCGTTGTCGTGCTTTTGGATTTGCCCCGCCAGGGGGGCGGCGTGCTGGCGATTCCACTGGACGTGCTGCAGGAAAATCTCTCTGGGCTCCATCGTTGGATGCACGAACAGCGCAAAAAGTAAATTGTCATGCGCCTGCGCCAACTCGGGGTTGAGTTGCAGCGCCTTGCGGAACAAAGCCAGCGCCTCCTCCAGGCGATTGCAGTCCTTGAGGAGGTTGCCCAAGTTGCTGTAGGCGCCGGGGAAATCGGGCCGCAGCTCGATCGCCTTGCGATACTCGGCGATGGCCTGCTCGAGCTGGCCGTCTGCCGCCAGGATGGCCGCCAGGTTGTTGTGCGCATCGGCGTTATCCGGCCGCAGGTCCAGCGACTTGCGGAACGCCTCCATCGCCTGCGGCGCCTCTGCCATCGCCGCCAGAGTCACGCCCAGAAAGTTGTACGCCTCGGCGTTGTTGGGCGCCACCGCCAGCTCTTTTTCAAACGCCTGGACCGCTTCGGGCAATCGGCCCCGCACACGCAGCAGGTCTCCCAGTTGGTGCCACGCCGCCGCATTGCCCGGCTGTGATGCCGCCGCCTTGCCGAACGCCTCGATCGCTTCGTCCATACGACCCGCCGCCCGCAACGCACCGCCCAGGTTGCTCTGCGCTTGAGCATGCCCCGGACGCAGACGCAGCGCCTGCTCGAACGCCTCGAGCGCCTCCTGCGTCCGCCCCAGGTTGGCCAGCACGATTCCCAGGTTGCTCTGAAAATCCGCGGAGCGGGGGTGGATCGCCACCGCCTTTCGCAACAGCTCCAACGCCGCCTCGTGCTGTCCGCGCTGGGACAGGATGATCCCCAGCAGATGCAGCGCCTCCGGTTGACTGGGATGCTCGAGCAGCACGCGGCGATACAGGGCCTCGGCCTGGTCCAGGCGTCCCGCCTGGTGGTGCCGGGCAGCCGTTTGCATCGTCTGGTGAATGGGCGGCGATGGCATAGGACGCCGGCCGATGATAAGCGATTGGCCCCCGCGCGCCTTGCCCATGGCTCAAAAACGCCCCAGCCTTTAGGATCACCGCTCTATGTGTGGTTTCGCCGGCGTCGTTGCCTGGGACGAGCGCTATCGCATCTGCCCCGAAAGTCTGCGTGCCATGGGCAACGCCCTGGCCCACCGTGGCCCTGACGGCCAGGACCACTGGATCAGCCACCAGAACTCGCCCTCGGCCGACAATCCCCAATGCGCCTTGACCTTCGCTCGCCTGGCGATTTTGGATCTGGACCGCCGGGCCATGCAGCCCATGACCGATGGTCGCCGCTGGCTCGTCTTCAACGGCGAAATCTACAACTTCCGCCAGCTCCGCGACCAGCTCGACGCCCTGCAACCCGGCCGCGTCTGGAAGACCACCGGCGACAGCGAGGTTCTCCTGGCCGGCTACGACGCCTGGGGCGAATCGTGCCTGGATCATTTCAACGGCATGTTCGCCTTCGCCATCTGGGATTCGCAGACCCGCACGTTGTTTTTGGCCCGCGACCGAATGGGCCAAAAGCCGCTGTTTGTCGCGGTCGCGCCCGACTACCGCGCCGTCGCGTTCGCCAGCGAACTGGGGGCGATGCGGGCCCTGTCTTGGCCGGACACTACCGTCGATCCCGTCGCCCTCACCCAGTACCTTCATCTGGGCTACATCTCCGCGCCGGCCACCATCTACCGCGGCATCGCCAAGCTCCCCCCGGCCAATTGCATGACCTGCCGTGGCGGGCAGATCCCCACTACGGGCGTCTATTTTGATCCCAACCAACCCGGCCAGGGTGAAGCGGCCGATTCGCGCGGCGATTTTCGATCCGCCATCCTCACCGCCGTGCAGCGCCAACTCGTGGCCGATGTCCCGGTGGGTTGCTTCCTTTCCGGCGGCGTCGACAGCAGCGTCATCGCCGCCGCCATGAAATCGCTCGCCCCGCCCGCCCAACGCGTGCTCACTTTTTCCATCGGGTTTGACGACCCTAGGTACGATGAAAGCAAATACGCCGCCGCCGTCGCCAAGCACCTGGGCACCGAGCACCGCGAATTCATCGTCCGTCTCGATGCCAACCAGGTCGCGCAGGATCTGCCCAGGCTGGCCGCCGTCTTCGGCGAACCGTTTGCCGATTCATCCGCCTTGCCGACCCATTATTTGGCCCAGCAGACCCGCCAGCACGTCAAAGTCGCCCTCAGCGGCGATGGCGGCGACGAACTGTTCGGCGGCTACGACCGCTACCGCGCCATGCATTGGGGATTTGTCGCCCGGCTGATTCCCCCGCCCCTGCGCCGCGCCGTCGCCGCCCTGCCAAGCCCCCGTCGCAAATCCGCCCTCGCCCGGTGGAAACGCTTCCTGCGCGCCGCGCATCTGCCGCCGCCGGCTCGCTACGGCGAATACGTCGCCCTTTTCTCCCGCCAGGAGCTTGCCGCTCTTTTTCCCGGGGCCATGCGGCGCGACCTCCTGGTCGAGACGTTCCAGCGCTTGCTGGCCGGCCGCGACGTCGTGCAGGCCGCCTTGGCCACCGACCGCGTCACCTACCTGCCCGAGGACCTGCTGACCAAGGTCGATCGCGCTTCCATGCTGCACGGCTTGGAAGTGCGCTGCCCGTTCATGGATCACCAGCTCGTGCACCGCGCCGCGGTCCTGTCCACGGCTCAGATTCTGGGCGGCCGCAAACGCATGCTGAAGCAGGCCTTCGCCGCCGACCTGCCCCCTCTGGTCTTCCGCCGCCCCAAGATGGGGTTTGCCGTTCCCATCGGCGACTGGCTCCGCGGGCCGCTTCGTCCCATGATGCACGACCTGCTGACCGCCGGCGATTCCTTTTGTGCCAGCCACTTCGAGCCCGCCGCCATCCTGCGCCTGCTGCAAGAGCACCGCAACCGCCGATCCGACCATTCCCAGCGCCTCTACGCCTTGATCATGCTGGAACTATGGTGGCGCCGCCGCACGGCCGGCTAACGGGGACGCCTGACCGCAACGTATACTGACGGTCGTGATCGGCGTGAGCGTGCAACCCGATCTCGCCGCCGCCACGAGGCGATTTGATTGGCATCTCTGCATCGCGCTGGCCGTCGCTACACTCGTACTCATTCCGCGCGGGATGGCGATCGTCACGGCCCACAGCCCTTGCGTCGACGACAACTACCATCTCTACCGCGGCCTGCTGTTTTTGCGGCACGAGCAAGCGCTGCTGCACGATGCGCAATTGAACGACCCGCCCCTGGGCGAGGGCGTGCTGGCCGTCCCGGCGTGGCTCGGCGGCCAGCGCATGCGCAATCCCGCCCGCGGCATCGACCGCTTCAGCGACAAGCCGCCGCCGCCTCTCGCCTGCTACCTGCTTCCCGACGCTCTGCGCAGGCAAACCGCCGTCTGGAAATCCATCCTTTTCCTGCCCGTTGTCGCTGTCATCTTTCTCTGGCTGCGATCGGTCTACGGCGCCCCTTCCGCCTGGCTGGGATGGGCCATGCTGCTGACCGAACCGACCCTGGCTGCCCACCTGCCTCTGCCCACCGTCGACTCGCTGGGAACCGAAGGGATCATCCTGGCCGCGTGGGCGATCTGGCGCTACCTGGGTTGCCCGACCCGCGCCAATCGCCTGGCTGCCGCCGCTGCCGTGGCCCTGGCTCTGCTCCTTAAGAGCACCGCGCTGGTTCTTCTACCCGTCGCCGTTTTGCTGGCGGCGGTGTGTTGGCTCCGTCCCCCGCGCACCGCCGGGCCGCCGGCCTATCCGCGCGGCCGGACGCCCGAGTTCGCCTTCGCCGTCGCCACCGTTTCTCTCTTCATGTGGATCTTCATGTTGGGCGATTTCGCCATCCCCGCCTTTGGATCACCGTTTAAGCCGTCGTCTTTCTTCGGACATTTCTTCAACACCCACGCCGTCCCCTGCGGCACCTATCTCAAAGCCGTCTACGGCGGCTTTCTCCACGCACGCCTGGGCCACCCCGCAGTTCTGCTCGGTCAGGTGAGCGCCACCGGATGGTGGTATTACTTTCCCGTCCTGGCCACCTACAAAATCCCCCTCGGCCTTGGGCTCATCATGGTTCTGGGGATCGCCTCACTGGCGTGGGTCAGACCGCGCTACCAGGAGATCCCCCTGCTGAGCTGCGCCCTGGCTTGGACCGCCACCCTCATGCTGCAGCGCATCAACATCGGGTTTCGCCACTTCCTGCCCGCCGAAATCTTTTGGCTGATGCTCGCATCGCGCTGCGTGGCCGCGCCTTGCGTGGTCGCGCCACTACGGGCGGTCCGCGCCTTGGCATGGACTGGCTTGGCGGCCGCGGCCGTCCACGTCGCACTTTGGACGCCGGATTATCTCAGCTACATCAACTTCCCTCGCCGCGCGGCCTATCTGCAGATCAGCGACAGCAACATCGACTGGGGCCAGGGCGTTTGGCAAATCCGCCATTGGCTCGATGCCCACCCCACCGAGACGCGTCCCCTGTACGTCGGCTATCTCGGTCCTCGCGATCTGAACCTGTTCGATCTGCTGGGCCAGCGCCTCAGCGCCTACGTGAATAGCGATTCCCCGTGGATCAGTCGTCCGGGCCAAGTCGCCCTCCGCAGTTCACTGCCGCATGGAGGCATTCTCATTCTCAGTCCCGTGCTGGTGACGGGACAGTACGGCACCAGCCGCTTTGCTCCTTTTTGCTCCCTGCCGCCGGAGCAAACCATTGGTCATTGCTTGCTGCTGTACGATCTGGACCGCCTCTACGCCCAGGGCAAGCTGCCCTGAACTTACGCCGATACAATGGGCGGGTGCCATGGTCCTATAATGTGAAATTCCACCCCTTTTTCTTCTTTGCCGATGCCGGGTTCCGATGGTATATTGAGCGTGCAGCAAATGGCGTGCCTCAGATCGTCGGAAAAGTTTTAAGTGCCATCGCGCTATGCAGTTAACTCAGTCAATATCAATGCGCCAGGAGATGCGTCAGCTCCTGACGCCGCGGATGATCCAAAGCATGGAGATTCTGCAGCTGCCCCTCATGGCTCTGGAGGAGCGCATCGAGGAGGAATTGCAGAGCAATCCCGTGCTGGAACTGCGCGACGGAAACGGAGATGCCAACTCCCCCGAACCGGCCCCTGCGCCCGATGAGGATGCCGCTCATCACAAAGATCAGTTCTCCGAGGAAGAACAGGCCCTGGTCGTCAAGGAAAACTCCGATCAGTCCGAGGACTTCGACCGCCTCTCCAAACTCAGTGAATATCTCGAGAATGAAGAGTTTGCCACCAACGGCAGCCATTTCCGCCACCCCTCCAGCTACGACGGCGAGCGCGACAAGAAGATGGATGCGATGAACAACACCGCCGCCCGCGGTCAGACGCTGGTCGAGCACCTCCTCGATCAGTGGGCCTTCGTCGAGTGCTCAACGTCGGTCCGCAAGGCCGGCCAAACCCTCATCAACTACGTCGACGCCGAAGGCTACCTGCGCGTCAAGCTCGAAGACATCCAGAAGGAATCGCAAACCCCGCTGACGCCCGCTGATTTTCAGGAAGCCCTGCGTTTGCTGCAGACGCTGGAGCCTCCGGGCATCGGCGCGCGCGACCTGCAGGAATGTTTGCTCCTGCAACTGGCCGCCATCGAGGAGGACGCGGAGTTGGCCACCGGTCACGACTTCGTTCTCGAGCGGGCGCTGATCACCGATCATCTCAAGGACTTGGAGATGAACCGCTACCCGCAGATCAGCCGCAAGCTCGCCCGACCCATCGAGGAAATCCAACGCGCCGTCCGCCACCTGGCGCGATTGACCCCCTTCCCCGGCAAACTCATCGGCGGCGAGGATGCCCCGCCCATCACCCCCGACGCCCTGATCTATCTCGATCCCGAAACCAACCGCTACGAGATCGAGATGACCCACGACCCCGCGCCCAACCTCTACATCAGCGGCATGTACCGAAAAATGCTCAAGGACCGCACCCAGGACAAAAAGACCCGCGAGTTCCTCTCCAACAACGTCCGCAGCGCCCGCTGGCTCATCGAAAGCATCGAGCAGCGCCGCGGCACCATCCTCCGCGTCATTCGCGCCGTCGTCGATGCCCAACGCGAGTTCTTCGACAAAGGCGCGGAGTTTCTTAGACCCCTGCCCATGATCCAGGTGGCCGACCAATTGGGCATTCACGTCGCCACGGTTTCGCGCGCCGTTTCGGAAAAGTGGATTCAAACCCCCCGCGGCGTCTTCCCGCTTCGCCGCTTCTTCTCCGGCGGCACCACCGACGCCGATGGCCAGGACATGAGCTGGGATGCGGTCAAGGAGAAACTCAAGATGATCATCGGGAACGAGGACCCGCTCAGCCCCCTCAGCGACGATGAGATCGTCGATCAGCTCAAAGCCCAGGGAATTGTTTTAGCCCGCCGCACCGTCGCCAAGTACCGCAAGATCCTCCACATCGCCACTGCGCGACAGCGCCGCAAGTTTTGATCCAACCGCCAACTCCGCTATGAACGCAAGAAGGACGATGCCGCCGGCCCGGGCCTGCTTGTTAACCGTGGTGGCATTAGCAGCTTTCGCCATCTCCACGGGCCGGGCCAGGGCGCAGGCCGATCCGCGGGAGATCCCCGTCCCCGAAATACAGACCTCGATGCCCCCCATGCCGGGCGTCAGCGATTTGCCCGTCCGCAGGGACATGCCGGATGTCATGCTCATGAACGACGGGACAAGGGTCACAACTCCCCAGCAGTGGCAAAAGCGCCGCGAGGAGATGAAGCGAATCCTGGAGTATTACGCAGTCGGGCTGGCGCCGCCTCCGCCGGGCAACGTGGTTGGGCGGGAAACAAAAACGGAGCTGATGCCCGGCGCGAAGGTGAAATATCGGCTTGTGCATCTGACCTTCGGTCCGCAAGAAAGCCTGGGCCTGGATATCGGAATCTACACGCCGACCCAGGGCGGGCCGTTTCCGGCCGTCATTATGCCGGGCCGAACGCCTCCAGGGGCCACGCCATTGCCGAGTTTGCCCAAAGGGCCGGGGCAGGGCCGCAGCGTTGACGCGCTCCTGACCGTCGGACCTGCGACAGATGGCAACCCGTCAACTCAGCCGAGCAGCCGCCGCACGCGGGGAGGCCTCAGCACCATGGAGCAAACGATGAACGAATTACGCGACGCCATCCTGGCCCACGGTTTCGCGTACGTCACATTTAACAACAACGATTGTGCCGAAGACACCACCCTGCGAAACCCGGATGGCTCCTGGGCCTTCCGCAATACCCGCTTCTACCCCGCCTATCCGGGATACGACTGGGGCGTGCTGGGCGGCTGGGCTTGGGGCGTCTCGCGCATCGTGGATTATCTGGAAACAGACCCCTCCATCGACAAAACCCGGCTCATCGTCTCGGGCGTGTCGCGCACCGGCAAATCCGCACTGATCGCCGGCGCTTTCGATGACCGCCTGGCGATGGTCGCCCCGATCTGCAGTTCCGGTGGCGGCACGCCCGCCTACCGTTTCAGCGGCGCCGGCCGCGGCGGCAAGGAGGGCCTGGGCGAGATGATGCTGAAATACCCCAATTATTTCTCGCCGCACCTTCACCAGTTCTGGGGCCACGTTGACCAGCTGCCGTTCGATGAACATTGGTTCATCGCCCTGGCCGCCCCGCGGCCATTCATCGCACTGGAAGGAACTCGCGACGGGAACGTCAACGCCAACGGCGTCCGGCAGTCCTGGCTTGCCGCCCAGCCCGCCTACGCGCTATTGGGCGCCGCCGACCGCCTCGGCGTCAATTGGTCCGATCGCCCGCATGGAGTCGTTGAGGACGACTGGGATGCTCTGCTAGCTTTTGCCGACAAGCATCTGCGTGGCAAACCCACGACTCGACGCTTCGATCAATTTCCCGCGTCCGGCGAAAAGTCTCCCGAGGATTCAAATCGCGAACCGTAGCCACCGCCGCCAGAGCTCGCAGGATTTTTTTCACCACGGAGGCACAGAGGCACGGAGGCGCTCCTTCCATTCCATAAGCAAACCTGCAAATCGAATAACGTGGAATAGGGTTAATAGCGTGGGAACACGAGTTGGCCTCCGTGTCTGGAGTGACTCCGTGGTAAATTAACCAACCTTGCGGTCCAACGGGGTTAAATCCTCCCATCCAAAGGCGAGTTCTCTCATCGACACGCCACCGATCTCGATCATTCGCTCGCCGAGCTGCCTGCCCCCAAGCCGCTGATAGAAGGCTATGGCTGGCTTGTTGTCTGCAAGCACCCAAACCAGGGCCGCGTTGACCGCTGCTCGCCGCAGGCTCGCCGCCCATTGCTGAACCAGTGCCGAGCCGATGCCTTGGCGACGGTGTGGGTCGAGGATGTAGATCGCGTACAGCTCGCCCGGAAACTGGACGTTGCCACTTCGCTCGCGTCCACCCATCAGAAACCCGACGATGCCGTCACGCGGCAATTCAGCGACGAAATAAATGGCGTCCGGCTGCGCCAATTGACGCCGGTGTCCCTCCTCGTGTTTTTGATAAGAGAGCCCGTCAAGGAACGCATCGGCAACGATGCCCCGGTAAGTCGTCCTCCAGGATTGCACATGGACGCGAGCGATGGAAGGAATATCTTCTTCGCGGGCCGGCCGGACGGTCATGCTGCTGACTCCATGGATTCAGCATAATCCTATCGGCAAGGCAAGTTCAACGCTGGCCCCGTGTTTAGCGAACACTCCCCCCGCGGATTCAAATCCTGAACCGTGCGCATCGCCCCAAACCGAACCCAGCTTGTCCACCGCGCCCTCGCCCCGAAACCCCATGGATCTCAACAATAAGCGATGACCCCGTTTCGTGTCCGCAGAGATTCTCCGCACCCAATCGCGGGTCCGGCTTTTTTGTTACAATCGGCAGTCTTGGGGCGGTTTGGGTTCGCAGCCGTCGATCTCTCTGCCGTAGCACGACCCGCCGGAGGCTGTATGAAGTCGATCCGCCACGAACGCACCAAGAAGCAGAATGCTTAATTGACTTGGGTAAGCAGGGAAGGATTTATCCAATTGACGAACAATCAGCTATCACAGTGGCAGGAACTGAAAACCAAGTTTAATGCGGACTACAAATGGAAATTGCACGATGAAAAAGTGTTCGCTAAGCGAGGCATAATTCGCCCTCAAGCCGCCCAAGCACTCGAAGCTTTTGTTGCGCATCCGACGAGTAGTGAGGATTTTCGGAGTCTCTGGGATACTAAAACGCGATCTGAATGGAGCACCTTTGGTCTCGGCGGACTATCGTCGGCAATGTTCCTGAACATGCTTGTCAAGCACATCGGTGACCAAGACCGGCTTCTAAAAGAGTTGTGCAACGTTATTCGCGTGCCTGCTGACGAGCCAACAGGGCGCAATCGAATGGCCGCGTTCGACGCGTTTCTGGAAGGAGAGATCGATTCGGGTCGGGTTACACGCCGACAAATCCAAACAGCAAGAATTCCGTTTTTTGTAAGTGCATTCTGGCACCTACAAAACACGGAAGCTTGGCCCATATCCTATCAGTCTGCCCGAAAAGTATTTCAGCGGCACGGCCTGTATTCACCGGCGGCCAACGTCGTTGAAGACTATTTCGGATTCCGCGACGTTTATCTTTCGCTCATGGAGGCACTGAAATTAAGGTCCTGGGACCTTGAGCAATTGTGTTGGTTCGACATTGATCCTGTCAACCCACTGGGGACATCGCCCCACGTCGATGTGAGCGTCGCCGCCGACATTGAAAGCGATGATGCCGAAGTAGCTCCCGCTTCCACCGAACACACACACGCTCAGTGGCTGCTCGCGTCGATTGGCAAGGTTCTTAAGTGCAAAATCTGGATTGCCGGCAACGACCACAACAAGCAGTGGAATGGTCAGAGACTTGGAGACATGAGCATCCCTTCGCTACCGCCGCTCGGCATCGGCGACAAGACTGCGGAAAAGATTGTCCGCCTCATCGATGTACTATGGCTAAAGAGTTCAAACCAAGTCGTCGCCGCATTTGAGATCGAACATTCCACTTCGATTTACTCCGGTCTGCTGCGGATGGCAGACCTCGCCGCCCTGTTGCCCAACATATTGTTCCCACTTTACATCGTTGTTCCCGAGCAGCGTTTGGACGATGTGCGCCGCCAACTGTCTCGACCGTCGTTGCAGGCGCTAGACCTGCACCTCCGCTGCGGGTTTTTCTCGATTGAAGCTTTGGCTAAGAACGCGGAAAGCATAAAAACGTGGGCCAAGGAACCAAACGCAATTGGCAAGTTGGCTGCGTATGTTGAGGAATTAGACGCGGAAGAAGTCTAACGATTCGGTGACGCGATACCGTGCGTCACCGTGCCCCGTTTAACTATCAGTTCGAATAGATAGCGCGCGAGGAATTTTTCCCAAATCGCAGAGTTCGGCGCGCAGGTCCCCCCGGCGGAGTAAATTGTGCCGATCCGGCCAGCCTCACGATTTCATCGAGATCGCTTGGTTGGGGCAGTTGTCCTGGCAGGCGTTGCAGTCGATGCAATCCTCCTCCTTCACGACCGCTTTCTTCTCCTCAATGTGAATCGCATCCGATGGGCAACTATCTTGGCAAGTCGCGCACCCATCGCATTTTGTCGCATCAACAACGGCAGGCATGGTTATTCTCCTCTACTCTCAGCATCGGCAAACGTCGCCGATCGATAAAAAACATTCCTTATGTTTTTATCGCTTTTGCCACGCCTTGGCAGTCGGGCAAACCCCCTATTTCGATAGCGGGATTTCCACCGCGACCCCGGCCGCCCCCGCGGTCCCCGTGTCGTTTTCCCCTGTTGTGATAAAGGGTTACTTCTTTGCGGCCCCGGCGGGCGGGGGGGCCGTGGCGGCGGTCTTTTGGAAGCTGTAGGTTCCGCCGAATTTCTTGCTGAACCGCTCCACTCGGCCGGCGGTGTCCACGAACTTTTGCTTGCCCGTGAAGAACGGATGGCACTGGCTGCAGATGTCAACGTTGATCTTCGCCATCGTGCTGCGGGTGACGAAGGTGTTGCCGCAGGCGCAGTGCACCGTGCAGGTCTGATAACGTGGATGGATTTTGGGTTTCACCGCAAACGACTCCTTTGCACCGGACGTGCGTACGGCCAATCGCCGCACGTCAGCCGGGGCGAATATTCATAGTGTCACTACGCCGCAAAAGCAACCCGTTTCCCTCTGATCGGCGCCTGGGCATAATACGGCCATGCCACGACGCGGCCGACGCACCAGCCTCAGCGACGCGGAAGCGACCGAGCTTTCCACGGCGCCGCAGCCGCAGCCGCCGGTGCCCCAGCCCGCGCCCGCCGCCACGGAGCTTGTCGCCGGCCACGCCCCCCTGCTGTTTGAGATCGGCTGGGAAGTCTGCTGGCAGCTTGGCGGAATCTACACCGTCCTGCGCACCAAGGCTCCGGCCATGCTGCAGCGCTGGGAGCAGCGATATTTTCTCGTCGGCCCGTACAACCCGCAGACCGCCGCCGTGGAATTTGAAGAGCAGCCCGCCGACGGTCTGATCGCCCGCGCGCTGGAGCGCCTGCGCGCCTGCGGCATCGCCGCCCACTTTGGCCGCTGGCTGATCGCCGGCAGGCCGCACGTCATCCTGCTCGATTATCGCGCGCGTTTCTCCCAGCTTGAGGTGGACAAGTATCTGCTCTGGAAGGACAACGGCATCGGCACGGTCGCTGATGATGGCGAGGTCAACGAGGTCGTCGCCTTCGGTTTCAGCGTCACCGAATTTTTCCGCGCCCTGGCGGCCGAGGTCGGCGCCGATCAGCCGGTCATCGCCCATTTTCACGAATGGATGGCCGGCGTCGCCGTGCCGCGAATCGCCCATTTGAAATTGCCGGTCTGCACCGTCTTCACCACGCACGCGACCCTGCTGGGCCGCCTTTTGGCCAGCGACGATCCGGAGTTTTACCAGCACCTGCCCACCATCAATCCGGATGAGCAGGCCGGGCACTACGGCGTCTATCCGCGCTTTGCCATCGAGCGCGCGGCGGCGCACGCCAGCACCGTCTTTACCACCGTCAGCGAGGTCACGGCCACGGAAGCCCAGATCCTGCTGGGCCGCGCCCCGGACCTGATCCTTCCCAACGGCCTGAACCTGCACCGTTTTGCCGCCCTGCACGAATTCCAGAACCTGCATCGGCAGTACAAGGAAATCATCCACGAATTCGTGATGGGGCATTTTTTCCCCAGCTACAGCTTCGATCTGGACCGCACGCTCTATCTGTTCACCAGCGGGCGATACGAGTATCGCAACAAGGGGATGGACCTGTTCATCGAGGCCCTGCACCGTCTCAACGGCCGGCTGAAAGAGCAGAGCGATCCTCCCACCGTCGTGGCGTTTTTAGTGACCAAGGCCGCCACCCGCCACGTGAACGTCGGTTCCCTGCAAAGCCAGTCCATGTTCGACGAGCTGCGAAAGACCTGCCAGCAGATTCAGCACGACGTCGGCCAGCGCATTTTCCACGCCGCGGCCACGGGACGCATCGTCTCGCCGCAGGAATTGCTCAACGAGGACGACCGCGTGCGCCTCAAGCAGATCGTTCACGCCTGGCGCAATGGCCGCCAGCCCTCCATCGTCACGCACGACCTGGCCGATGACGCCGCCGATCCGATCCTGCAGCACCTGCGTCACCGCCGTCTGCTCAACGCCGCCGAGGATCCCGTCAAGGTCGTGTTTCATCCGCAATTCATCGGTGCGATCACCCCGCTGATCAGCCTGGAATACGACCAATTTGTGCGCGGCTGCCACCTGGGCGTCTTCCCCAGCTATTACGAGCCGTGGGGCTACACGCCGATGGAATGCGTCGCCATGGGCGTTCCCGCCGTGACCACCGACCTCAGCGGCTTTGGCGCCTACGTCCAGCGCCACGTCGTCGGTCACCAGGAGAAGGGAATTTACGTGCTCAACCGTCGCACGCGCCGTTTCGACGATGCGGTCAACGAGCTGACCGACGATCTGGTTGGCTTCGTTCGGCTGAATCGCCGCCAGCGCATTGAGCTGCGCAACCGCGTGGAGGCGCTGGGGGAGATGTTCGACTGGTCGCAGCTCATTCACAATTACAACGAAGCGCACGATCTGGCGCTGTCGCGCGGCGCCGGCCGCGGAGGCCGGATTGAAGTGAGGGTGGTGTGACGACGGCGGGCTTGGGACGGCGCGGATCAGAAGAATTCCGCCCCGCAGTCATACCCGCCCGCCTCGCGCTCTCGGCAGGTGACCATGCGGAGGCGGCTGGAGGCCCGCAGGCCCCCGGAGCCCAGGATCATCCAGTGAATCGTCTCCGGCTCGAACGGCTCATCCGAGGTGAATCCAACTCCGTGCAGCGACAGGTCGAAAACCACCACCTGATGATCCGATCCCGGGTTGCCCGATTCTCCCGAAATCCAGGCCGTTGCCACGTACGCTTGACGCGGGCTGCGGCGGCGATCCATGTCCGGCCACTGGGCCGTCGGCGTCTCTAGGGGTTGTGTTGGCTGCTTCATGTTTAGCGCCATCGGCTCATACAACTTCGGACTTTGGCACAAGGGCTTGGGCCGCGACTTCCCCCATGACAGCCGCCATCCGCAAGCTATACTGGCCTTGGCATTATCGGAGCCAGATCAGGTGTCGCAGCGCATTTGCAAGTCGTATCGGGTGCTTGTCGGGTTGGAAATCCACGTTCAGCTTTGCACCAAATCCAAGATGTTTACCGGCGCGGCCAACGGTTTTGGCGGCGAGCCCAACACCCAAGTCGACGAGCAGGTCCTGGGCCTGCCTGGCGTCCTGCCGGTCATGAACAAACGGGCCGTGGAATACGCCATCAAAGTCGGCCTGGCGCTGAACTGCCAAGTCGCCCGCCGCACCAAGTGGGACCGCAAAAGCTATTACTACCCCGACCTGCCCAAGAACTATCAGATCAGCCAGTACGATAACCCCCTGTGCTACCAGGGCGAGTTCGAGCTGGTGCGCAAGGATGGCACCACCTGCAAAATCCGCATCCGCCGGGCCCACCTCGAGGAAGATGCCGGAAAACTCCTGCACGAAGCCCCGGGCGGATACCCCATCGACTTCAGCATCGTCGACCTCAACCGCGCCGGCACCCCCCTGCTGGAAGTCGTCACCGAGCCGGACCTGGCCAGCCCCCAGGACGTCGCCCTCTTCGCTCAGGAGCTGCAAAAGTTGGTGCAGTTCCTCGGCGTCAGCCAGGGCCAGATGCAGATGGGCCACATGCGCTTCGAGCCCAACATCAATGTCCACATCACCGATCAGGACGACCAAGTCCACAAAACCGCCATCACCGAGATCAAAAACCTCAACAGCTTCAGCGTCCTGGAGCGCGCCTGCGCTTACGAAGTGCAGCGGCAAATCAGCCAGTGGCAGGAGACGGGCTCCCTGGGCCGCAAGAGCACCCATGGGTGGGATGAAGCCACGCAGACCACCTTCCTGCAGCGCGACAAGGAAGAGGCGCACGATTACCGCTATTTCCCCGACCCCGATCTGGTTCCGGTGGAAGTTTCCGACCAGTGGCTGGCCGAGCTGAAGTCGCAGATCGGCGAATTGCCCGCGGCGCGGCGCCGGCGCTACGTCGAGGCCCTGGGCCTGCCCGCCACCGATGCCGCCATCTTGGCCTCCGACCGCGCCACCGGCGATTTTTACGAAGCCGCCGTCGCCGCCGGCGGCGAGCCCAAACGCGTCAGCAACCTCATCCTCGCCCACGGCCGCCGCCTGGCCAACACCAAAGCCGTTGCCCTGAGCGACATCGGCATCTCCCCCAAGCGATTTGGCGAAGTGGCCAAGCTCATCGACGCCAACAAAATCGCCGCCAGCAGCGCTGGTGCTCTGTTCGACAAGCTGGCCGAGGACGATTGTCCAGCCGAAAAGCTGGCCGCCGACCTGGGGCTGTTGCAGGTCAGCGACGCCGGCGCCATCGACGCCGCCATCGATACCGTGATTGCCGCCAATCCCAAGCCGCTTCAGGATTATCGCGCCGGCAAGCAGACCGCCTTCGGCGCCCTGGTCGGCCTGGTCATGAAAAACGGCAAAGGCCTCAACCCCAAAATGGTACAGGAGGCGCTGAAGCGCAAACTCGACAACACCCATTGACGAACACGCTGGTATAGTCTAGGATATACGCCACTCGGGAGCATACCATGGAGAAGTGGCATGCCCAACGTAGAGCGTTTCGCGGAGTTGCGGCGGTTATTGGAGCGTGATGGTTGGACGTTGGTGCGGATCAAAGGCTCCCACCACATTTTTCATAAACCTGGAGTTCGGCAACTGGTCATTCCGGTGCATCGCGGCACAGTGAAACCGTGGTATGTCAAGCAAATCCGGCAAATCCTCCAAGGCCATTGATCGGCCGTTCGACCCTGACGTGCTTCGTCGCGCCAGAAAAATCGCCGAATCGTACCAGATTGTGATTCAATTCGAGGACGGCGAATATTATGGCCGCGGCGTTGAGCTTCCCAACGCGATGAACGACGGCAAGACGCCGGACGAGTGTGTTGCGGCGACCCGCGACATCCTGACCACGCTGGTGGCGTATATGCTGGAAAACGGCGAAACGCCACCACCCCCGGCGTCGGAGAACAAGCGGACCGAGCAGATCAACATTCGTCTGACGGCTGAAGAAAAACTGCGGCTCGAAGAAGCCGCTCGAAGCAAGGGATTTCGCGGAGTCAGCGATTTCGTCAGGACCGCGAGCCTGTCCACATTGGGCAAATGACGGTTTTTTCGCTTCATGGCTATCGCGCCCATGTCCAATCGCCGGCCGATCCGCCCCTACGGAGCGTTTCACCGCTCCAAGCGCCGCAGCCGTGTCGACACCCTGGTCATCCTCGAAGGCCCGGCGCGCCCTCGCGGCATCCGCCGTGCCCTGTCGGCCATCGCGCGCCTGGTCTTTCGCCGTCGTTGAAAATGTCCGCCTCGCAAGCCACCCCCGCCAAGCTCGATCTCAAGCGCGATGAGAAACTGGAAATCCTCTGGACCGACGGGACGCGCAGCGTCTACACCGTGGCGTATCTCCGCTCGATGTGCCCCTGCGCCGCCTGCAAGCAGATTCGCCAGGACCAGCAGGCGCAAAAGTCGCGACTGAATATTCTGCCCGGCAACTACGCCAAGCCGCTATCCGTCGTCCACGCCGAACTGGTCGGCAACTACGCCCTGCGCATCGACTGGTCGGACGATCACGGCAGCGGCATCTACTCTTTCGAGTATCTGCGCTCGATCAGCCCCGGCGAGAGCTAAGCGCTGCGTCTCTTGGGCTTGGCGTCTCGGCGGCTAGCGGCGTATACTCATCCACCACGCCCAGGTGGCGGAATTGGCAGACGCACTACTTTGAGGTGGTAGCGCCGCAAGGCGTGCAGGTTCAAATCCTGTCCTGGGCACTGCGCCAGCGCTCCTCCGAGCCGGGGACTCACAACGATAACACCAGCGACACTTCGCCGCCGAGTTCGGTGAAGTGCCGGGCAAAGTCGCCGGAGAATCCCGCGCGGAGGAGCGTGCCGCTGCCGATCTTCCAGCCGACGCCGGCGGTGGGCGTCCAATAGTTGGGCACCGCGCCGTGATGGAGGAAATTGCTGTAGGCGCCGCCGGCGTCGAAAATCAATTCTCCGCCGTTGGGCTGATACGTCGCCTGCACGCCGTTCTTGAGCAGCCACTGATCCACCGGCACGTCGAAGTTGTAGCTGCCGACGGTGACGCCGACGTTGCCGATGTAATCGATCTGATCGGCCAGCGTGAAGGTGAAGTCGCCCATGCGATAAGAAAGGCTGCTGGTACCGCCCCCGCCCACCAGGATGGAGCCCTCGGCCAGGTCGTAGGAGCCCGAGATTCCGCCGAAACCCCAGGGAGTGAACTGCCAATTGAGCCCATCTTCATCCGGTGCACGCCGGATGAACGTGACGGGCAGGCCGATGATCTCGGCGACCGTGACGACGGCGCTTCCGGCGACGGAGCGATAGTCGACATCGGTAATCAGATCGAGGCCGACGTTTTCGGTGAAACGGATGTCGCCGCCGAAGGAGACCCCCCCGAAGTTGCCGTTAAGCCCCGCGGCGCGCGATGTGCCGCCGTCCACGTCCAACGGCATCGGCGCGACGTGCTGCGGATCGTACACGCTCTGCGTGAGCGACGGCTCGAGACCGAAGCGGTTGAACGCGTCATCCGCAATCAGCGCCGTCGACGCCAGCGGGTTGCCGTCGATGGATGCCACCAACGACATCCTGTTCATCGAGATCAAGAATTGGGCGTAAGCGTTGGCCCCGTCGCTCTTGATGAAATTCTCGATCTGGGTTTGCAGATCGGAGGAGCTGGTGCCGGTGAACGTTCGGGTGAACCCGGTGCTGGGAAAGGTCAGCGTCGCCTGGGTATGCGCCGCGTTTTCCGTGAACACCGCGGCGTTGGGCACGCCGCCGTACGTCAGCGTGCCGCTAAAACCCTGGCCGGCCAAGACGGTGAACTGATCTTCCTGGTTGATTAAATGATTGGTCAGGTCGATGATATTGCGTCCGCCGACGGTCACGGTGGTCCCGCTCGTGCCCGTGGCCGAGAGCGAGAAGAATTGATCCGCCCTGGCAAAACCGATCGCCATCCCCAGCACCACCGCAAAAATAGTTCCAATGCGCCCCATAGAAGTGCCTCCTTTCATGAATGGACCAGCATTTTTTACCGAGGAGCACGGGGCAAATCCACCCCTTCCTACTTCTCTGGCAATTCGCGAACGTCAAGTTGAGCCCACGGACGCATCAAGGCCAACGAACGAAAATCCTTCCCCTCTCAACCGCGCAATCAGAGATGATGTGATTTCGATCACGCGCAAATCCAAATCCGAATCGCTCAGGTTCTTCTGCCTCATTTCCGAGGCCGGAACGTAATCGTGCAGCAGAACAATGCCGCCGTTGATCGCCTGCAGGCGCGACACGATCATGTTCACGCAACCGGCTACATTCTGCCCTTGGCGGAAGGTGATCTCCCAATCCTGGCCGTCGGCATCCCATCCCACCGGCCCGCAATAGCCCTTGACCGCAAAGTCACCACAGCCGTAGGGCGGCCTAAACCAAATGGCCTTACCCAGATAATCGCGTACCTTGGCGCGGCACCGCTTGAGTTGTTGCTTGGCTATCGCCGCGGAAGAAAAGGGCTTGTGTTCATCTCCATGCAGAGCGATGCCATGGCCACAGTCCACGATGACGTCCAGAGCGCCGCGGTGAAGCGGAACGTTTTCGCCGAGCACGAAAAACATCGCGGGTACCTTCTCCTGGCGGAGCAGTCTCGCCAGGTCGGCCGATTGCGGGCCGGGACCGTCATCGAACGTCAGCGCCACGCACCGCGGAGGAAGCGGAGGCGAGCCGCTGAGCTTGCGAAAGTTCTCAGGCTCGCCGTTCATCGGGCGCATTTTCGCCGGCGCTGCCAGACGCCGCAACGCGGCCGACCGATTTCATCGCCTTTTTCGCGGCCGCGATGGTCCGGTCGATGTGATCTTGGCCGTGGTCAAGGCCGATGAACCAGGCCTCGAACTTACTGGGGGGTAGGAAAATTCCTTGCTCAAGCATGGCGTGAAAGAACGCGTACGTCTTGGGATCAACGGACCAGCAGAGCTGTCCCGTGTTCGTCCCCCAGCCTGAGGTCTCGTTCACGAACCTTTACTTGATGGTCACGGCCAGGTTGACACCTTCGTCGGCCGCCGCTTCGGACAGGGATTCATCGAGGGAGGCCAAGGGCAAGCCCAAACGCATCGCGAGTTCGAGGTATGCCGCGTCGTACGCGCTGAGCGTGTGCTTTTCGGCCAACCGTTGCACGTCGCGGCGTTGGTCCGCGGTCAGAGCCGGCTGCAACGTCACCGGCAACCGGTCAAACGCTTCAGAAAGTTGCTTGAGCTGCCTGCCCGAAATCCGTTTGCGACGCTCGGCCATGAGCAGGATATTCGTCACTTCGAGTTGCAGCAGCCCAGGCGCCGTCGCACCCTCGCGAGCGATCCGATTTGCCAGCTTGTCGCATGCTTCGCTCGCTTCGTGCGGCAGGAACAGGCTTGCCACAAACGAAGCATCGATCACGAATTTCATCGGCGGCCTTCGTTTTTCCAAGAATGGATCTCATCACGGGAGGCCTTTTTGCCGCCCGCTCGAAGTGATGCCCGCACCTCACGAAACGCCGCCAGTGCCAAGTTCCCCTCCTCGGCCGACCGCTTTTTGGCGGGCACGAGCTTGGCGACCGGCTGGCCGTGTCGGGTGATCACCAATTCCTCGCCGGCGGCCACCCGGTCAAGCAGTCGGCCAAGGCGGTTCTTGGCATCGAAGGCGGTAACCATTTGTGAGCGGGAGACCATGCCTTTAGTCTAGACCATCTGGCTAGGACAAGCAAACGACCCTTTTGATTGCCGCATCGCGTGGGGCGGCGACTAGTCGACGCGGCCGACCGCCTTCATGGCTTTTTTCGTGGCCGCGATGGTCCGGTCGATGTGCTCTTGGCCATGGGCAAGGCCGATGAACCAGGCCTCGAACTTACTGGGGGGCAGGAAAATTCCCTGCTCGAGCATGGCGTGGAAGAACGCCGCGTACGCCTGGGCATCGCACGCGGTCGCCTGCTGGTAATTGGTCACTGCGCCGCCGCTGTGGCTCACGAAAAAGGGCGTCAGCATCGACCCCACGCGATTGACCGCCAGCGGCACGCTCGCCTCATCCGCGGCTGCCCGCAGCCCCGCGGCCAGCGCCTCGCCGCGCTGCTCCAAGCTCTCGTACGTCCCCGGCTCCTTGAGAATCCGCAGCGTCTCCAGCCCGGCGCTGGTTGCCAACGGATTTCCGCTGAGCGTTCCGGCCTGATAGACCGCCCCCGCCGGGCTGATCTTCTCCATCAGTTGCCGCGAGCCGCCGTACGCGCCCACCGGCAGTCCGCCGCCGATGATCTTGCCCAGGCACGTCAAGTCCGGCTTGATCCCGTACAGCACCTGCGCTCCGCCCCAGGCGACGCGGAAACCGGTCATGACTTCATCAAAAATCAGCAGGGTTCCGCGTGCGTCGCAAAGCTGTCGCAATCCCTGCAAGTACCCCGCCGCCGGTGGAACCACGCCCATGTTCCCCGCCACCGGCTCGACGATGAAACACGCCAACTCATCGGCGTATTTGCCGAAGACTTCCTTGGCCGCATCGAGATCGTTGTACGGGACCACTACCGTCAGCGCGGCAACCGCCGCCGGCACGCCCGGACTCGACGGCGTGCCCAGCGTCAGCGCCCCGCTGCCGGCTTGGACGAGCAAACCATCGGCATGTCCGTGATACCCGCCCGCGCATTTGACGATCTTGTCTCGCCCCGTGGCCGCGCGGGCCAGGCGAATGGCGCTCATGACCGCTTCGGTGCCGCTGTTGACGAAGCGCAGCATCTGCACGGATGGAATAGCCGCGACGATCTCGCCGGCCAGCAGCGTTTCCGTTTCCGTCGGCGCCCCGAAGCTGGTTCCGCGTCCCACCGCCTTGCTGATCGCCGCCACCACGCGCTCGTGGGCGTGTCCCGCGATCAGCGGCCCGTAGCTGGCCACGTAATCAATGTACGAATGGCCGTCGATGTCCTTGACGATGCACCCGGTTGCCTCGCGGATGAAGATCGGCGTCCCGCCCACCGCCGCAAACGCCCGCACCGGCGACGACACGCCCCCCGGCATCACCCGCTTGGCCTTGGCAAACGCCGCCTGCGACTGCTTCCGCGATCGCCCGCTTTCTTGCATCGCCCGTCACCCGCTAAGGGCCGCCGCCCGGCGCACGCCGCTACTGCCCCACTTCGATGCGGACGTATTTCTCCAGGTCGGCTCCCTTGCTCTTGAGGAAATTGGCCACCGATCCTTTGAACACCTCGGCGTTGATGAACTCCTGATCGAGCAGGACCTTTTCGGCGTAAAAGCTGTTGAGCTTTCCCTCGGCGATTTTTTCGGCGATGGCCTGCGGCTTGCCCGTCAACTTCGCCTGCTCGACGGCGATCTCCTTTTCCTTGGCCACCAGCTCCGCCGGCACGTCCCGCCGCGCCAGCGCGATCGGCCGCGCCGCCGCGATGTGCATGGACAGGTTCCGCACCACCTCCTGGTCCGCATTTCCCGCCACCGCCACCAGCACCGCGATCTTGCCTTTGCCGCCCGCGCTGTAGATGTATTTCCCAATCACGCCGGAATGGCTCGCCAGCGTCGCCGACCGGCCGATCTGGATGTTCTCTCCCGTCTGCTGGGCCACGCTGACCAGCTCCGCCTTCAGCGCCCCGTCTTCCGCCAGTTTTGCGTCGGGATTTTCCAGCAGTTTCTGGGCCGCCGCTTCCGCGATCCTGCCCACCGGCTCGCTCTTGGCGGTGAAGTCGGTATTGCAGTTGATCTCGACGATCACCCCGCGTTTGCCGTCGCCCGAAACCGCCGCGGTGACGCGCCCCTCGGTGGCCGCCCGTCCGATGATCGACGTTTTAACCCCCTTCTTGCGGAAGGATTCGATCGCCTTCTCCACGTCGCCGCCGGTTTCGGCCAGCGCCCGCTTGCATTCCATCATGCCCAGGCCGGTTTTGCCCCGAAGTTCGTTGACCAGTTTGGCCGTGATTTCCGCCATGAAAACTCCAATGAATTTCAGCCACAGATTCAAAGACAGATGCACACAGATGCCATTTCAAATCTCAAATTTGAAATTTGAAATCTGAAATCCCATCTGTGTTCATCTGTGGCAATATGATTTACGCCGGCTGGGCCGCGACGGACTCCCGGGGCGCCAGGGCTTCGCCCGGCGGGGTTTCGGGCGGCGGGGTTTCGGGCGGCGGGATTTCGACCGGCGGGCTGACCGGGGCCGCGGGCTCTTCACCGGTGCGGGGCTCTTCGGGGCTGCGGGGTTCATCCGCCCGGAAGGCCGCCCGGCTGCTGCGGCGGCGCGGCTGCTGCGGCTCCTCCCCCTTGCTCTCCACCCGACCGCTCTTGCCTTCGATCACCGCATCCGCCAATTCCTTCACGATGATCTCAATCGCCCGCATCGCATCGTCGTTGCCCGGGATCGGCAGATCAATCAGGTCCGGATCGCTGTCCGTGTCGATCAGCGCCACCGTCTTCACCCCCAGCTTGTGCGCTTCCTTGACCGCGATGTGCTCGCGCCGCGTGTCGATGATCACCATCGCCCCGGGCATGCGGTCCATCTTGCGAATCCCCTCCAGGTTCGCCTTGATCTTCTCCTTCTCCCGCGCCAGCGTCGATTTCATCTTCTTGGAATAGGTTTCGATCTGCCCCGTCTCCCACAACTTTTCCAGCTCTTCCAGGCGGTTGAGCCTAGCGCGAATGGTGCGGAAATTGGTCAGCGTGCCCCCCAGCCAGCGCTCCGATACGTAATGCATGCCGCAGCGCTTGGCCTCCTCCTCGATACAGTGCCGCGCCTGCCGCTTGGTGCCCACGAGCAGCACGTCCTTGCCCGCCGCCACCGTCTGCTGGATCAACTTCCTGGCCCTGAGCAACCCCTTGAGCGTCTCCCGCACGTCGATGATGTGAATCATGTTGCGCTTGCCGTGGATGTACGGCTGCATCTTCGGGTTCCATCGGGAGACGCGATGCCCGAAGTGCACGCCGCTGTCCACCAGCGATTTGACCAGTTCCGCTTGCGACTGTGCCATGTCCAACTCCAACGCCTCAGCCGCAAAAACGCGGCCGACAGCCCCTGCCGCGGTCGATCACCAAGGCGTCAACCGCCGCCCTGAGGCTTTTTAAGTGGCGAGATTGTAAAAACAAGACCCGCGACGATGGATCACGCCGATCCCCGTCCGCGGGCGGCCCTTGGCGAGCCAAGTCTTGCAATCTAGCCCAATTGCGCCCAACTTGCAAGCACCAAAGCGGCTTCACATCTTCTGCCGTCCACTGATGGCGTCGGCGAGGATATTTTTGTTGGCGTATTCGATGCTGCTGCCGGCCGGCAGGCCGCGGGCCAGACGCGTCACCTGAATATGCCCAAACTTCTGGGCAATCAAATTCTGGATGTACAGCGCCGTGCCATCCCCATCCACCGTCGGGTTGGTCCCCATGATCACTTCGCGGATTTTTCCCTCTTCCAAGCGCTTGACCAGGGCGTCGATGGTCAGGTCCTGCGGATGCGATTCCTCCAGCGGCGCGATCCGGCCCAAAAGCACGTGATACACGCCGTTGTACAGCCCCGTCGATTCCAGCGCCAGCAGGTCCTTGGGCTGCTCCACCACGCAGACCAGCGACTGATCGCGGCTGGGGCTGGCGCAAATCTCGCACGGGTCCTGTTCCGTCAGGGTGTAGCAGATGCCGCAGTGGCGGATGCGCGTCTTGACCTCGCGGATGGCCTCCGCCAGCTTCATCGCCTCCTGCGGGCTTTGCTTCAGCAGATGAAACGCGATCCGCTCCGCCGAGCGCATCCCGATCCCCGGCAAGCGCGACAACTCGTTCATCAGATTCTGGATGCTTTGCGTGTAGCCGCTCATGACCGTGCATTATAGACGCACGCCCCGCCGAACGGGCCAATGCCGATGCTCGAAGGAAAGATCACCCCGCGGCCTTGGCCGCTCGCTTGGACGGCTCGGCCACCACCCCCATGCCCCGGAACTTCTCGTAACGCCGCTCCAGAAGATTCTCGATCTTGAACCGCTTCAGATCGCGCAGCACCTTGGCGATGTACTGCTCGAGGTTGTGCCCCGCCGTGTGCGGATCGCGATGCGCCCCGCCCAGCGGCTCGGGAACGATCGCGTCGACCACCCCCAACTGCTTCAGTGGCTTGCTGGTGAGCTGCAGGCTCTCGGCCAGTTGCGCCGCCCCGTCGTTGCCCTTGAACAAAATCGCCGAGCACGCCTCCGGGCTGATCACCGAGTACCACGCGAATTCCATCATCGCCACGCGGTCGGCCACCCCGATCCCCAGCGCCCCGCCGCTGCCCCCTTCACCCAAAATCACCGTCAATATCGGCGCCCGCAGCCGCGACATCTCCATCAAGTTTCGCGCGATGCTCTCGGCTTGCCCCCGCTCTTCCGCCCCGATCCCCGGATAGGCCCCCGGCGTGTCGATCAGCGTCACCACCGGCAGCTCAAACTTCTCCGCCAGCTTCATGCACCTCAACGCCTTGCGATAGCCTTCCGGATGCGCCAGCCCAAAAAAGCACTTGACCTTTTCCTTGGTATCCCGCCCCTTGTGATGCCCGATCAGCATCACCTTATGCCCCCCCAGCCGGGCCAACCCGCACAAAATCGCTGGGTCATCCCCAAAATGCCGGTCCCCGTGCAGCTCCCGGAACTCCGGGCAGATCATCTCCACGTAATCCCAAAACTGCGGCCTCTGCGGATGCCGCGCCACCTGCACCGTCTCCCAGGCGCTCAGGTTGTCGTAGGTCTTTCTTAGCAGGGACGTGTAATTGGTGCGAAGCTGGCGCAATTCCTTGGAATAGTCGATCTGCTTTTGCGTTTGCAGAGCTTCCAGCTCCTGGATTTGCCGCTCGAGCTGGCCCAGGGGCTTTTCGAATTCCAGGAATTGCCGGACCCCGCCGCCGTTGGCCGATCCATTGGCGGCAGGAGTCTTCGATTCCGAGAGGACCGATGGTTCGGCCATAATGGCACTGGCGAAGCGCTCACAACAGCACTCCGCCAGAGGTTCGATAGGTTAGACTCAAGTCCCCGCGATATCAAGGACTCCGGCCCATTCGGCTGCGAAATGGGCGTTAAGTCGTTGCCACACAGGATTCTGCGAACGACTTGGCGGCTAGAGCCCGAAGGTTGGAACCCGCCGGGTGCCGTACGATTTTCCACGGTATTGCGGGCGTAGCTCAGTTGGTAGAGGGATACTGAAAGGTGTTATAATTCAAGTGTATGGTTTTGAGCCTTTCCATTTCCGCAGAAGCCGAGGCCAGGCTCAAAGCGAAGGCTGCTGCTGCCGGCGTTGACCTCGAGAGTTACGTGTCAACGACGCTCGAGCGTTTCGCCTCCCGTCCATCTCTTGACGAGGTGTTAAGACCACTTAAAGAAGAGTTCGACGAAAGCGGGATGTCAGAGGAGCAGCTCACGGAATTCCTCGAAGGGGTGAAACACGAGGCGCGGGCGGAGCGGCGCGCTCGCCGGGCATCATGACCAGCGGTCGCCGTGCCGTGTTTGACTGCAATGTATTCCTCCAGGCCATGTTTAGCACGCACGGCGCCGCTCACGCGTGCTGGCAAAGCGTGCTTGCCGGGCAGGTCACGGTTCTCGTAACGCCCTATATTTTGGCCGAAATCCGCAAACTCCCTGAACACAAAAAATTTCGCAAGTTCAGCACATTTACGGCTGATCGTGTCGAACGCTTCCTCGAGGAACTGCTCAACGCGGCCGAGTTGATTGCCGATCCAACCCCGATGTTTAACTATCCGCGAGACCCCGATGACGGTCACTACGTAGACGCGGCCATCGCGTCAAACTCCATGCTTATCGTATCCAACGACAGAGATCTGCTCGATTTGATGAACAACGAGAATGCCGACGGCAAGGCCCTCCGCGCCCAACATCCGGCGTTCAAAGTCCTCACCCCAGCGCAATTCCTCGCCGTCATCGCTCACGCGCCACAGACCTGATGGCCGCGGCGTCGCGGCCTCATTCAAAAATACACATCCAGCATCTTGGGGTGCTCGCTACACTCCTTTCTCACGCAAAAACGCCGCTGCCGAGCCCGATGGGTTCCGCCTCCCGTTGTGCGAATATCGGGCCTACACTACTATTCAGCCTCGGATAATAGTAAAAAGCCCTGATGTTTCAGGCTCCGCGGGCGTAGCTCAGTTGGTAGAGCGTCAGCTTCCCAAGCTGAATGTCGAGGGTCCGAATCCCTTCGCCCGCTTTCACGCGTAGCTGTGCAGCCCCACCAGCAGGAAGTTCACGCCGATCCAGTTGAAAAGCATCACGAAGAAGCCCAAGCAGCCCAGGAGTGCCGTCCACCAGGCTTTCTCGGTCGTGACCACGCGCACATGCACGGTGATCAAATACACGATCCAGGTCACCAGGGCGAAGGTTTCTTTCGGGTCCCAGCCCCAGGGACGGCCCCAGCTTTGATCCGCCCAGATCGCGCCCAGGATGATCCCCGCCCCCAAAACCCAAAAGGCCAGTTGCAGCACCACCAGGTTGCATTGGTCGAGCGTGGCCAGAAACGAGCCGTCGGCGGAGGCGGCCGGGCGGGATGAATCGGCGGAGAAGTAATACCGCAGCAGCCACCAGGAGCTGAGCATGAAGCCCATGGCGATCATGGCGTAGGCGGCCGTCACCATGGTGACGTGGATGTAAAGCCAGTAGCTCATGAGCACGCCCTGGACGGGGGCGATTTCCCCGCCGATTTGCGTGCCGGTGACGTACGGGGCGGCAAAGATGGCCACCAGGGCCAGGGTGCCCACGAAGCTGGCGGCGGCGCCGAAAATCCCGCGCGGCCAACGCAGTTCCAGGATCAATCCCACCATCGCCCCGAACCACGCCGAGAACATCACGCTTTCAAATTCGTTCTTGATCGGCGGAAAAACATCCCCCACCAGCCACCACCGAATGCCGATGCCCATCGTGTGTACGAGCAGCGCCAGAATCATGCAGAACAGGGCCCACATCCGCAGGCCTGTTACTCCCGAGCGCGACCCCATCAAAAAGAGCACCAGGGCCGCGAAATACAGGGCCGCTCCCGGAATCGTCAGCTTCATCAGACGGTTGTAGATCACTTCGGCCGTGCGCTTGGCGTGGGACGGATAGGCGGCCGGGTTGACCCGCGGCAGCAGATCGGCCAACCGCTTGGCGCTGCGGTTGATCTTGTCCGCATCTTCGCTGTTCCAGCCGTCCAGCAGGCTGATGTTGGCCGCGAAGATGTCGCGCAGCAGCGGCAGGCGGTCCTGGTAGCCCGGCGGCGGATCGGGCGCGGGATGCCCGTGTTTTTGCAGCATGTCCACCAATCCCGACAGGGCCGGGACGTCGCCGATCATTTCAAACGGCCGGTGCCAGAGTCGATCCTCCGGAGCATTCGTGGCCGGCGGAAAAATCGCGGCCATGATGAACCCCGGCTCGATCAGGCAGATTCGCTCCATCGCCCCGCGGGCCAACATGACCTGATCGATCGCCCTGGTTTTGCTCGGCGAATCGGCCTGCACGTTGCGCAGCAGATCCAGCACTTCCGGCTGCTGCAGAAACTCCAGGGACACGGTGCCTTCGTGCACGATGCGATCGCGCTCAGAGGCGTCGATGGTGCTCAGGGCCAAGAACTCCTTGCGCAGGGGCACGTTGGTGATCTTGATGATGTTCCGCTGCACGTATCGTTCGGGGCGGAAGGACATGTCCAAGAGCACGAACAAGGCATCGTGGCCGTCGAGGCTTTGGCGGCCCGTGATCTGGTAAATCACCTGCCGCGCAAACGTGTCCAGGGTTTTGATCGTTTGATTGTGCTGGACGGCCAGCGTTGCCAAGGGCGACAGATCGATCCGGGCCGTCCAATCCTGCGCCGCCCGCGCGGTCCCCACTGCGCCAAGCCATGCAATCGCCAAGATCAGCGCGTATCTCATGACGCGACCGCTTCCTGCTGCCTTTGCGCCGCCTTCAATCGCCGGATGATGATCGGCTTGACGTAAAACGCGTACAGCAATCCGGCCACGATCATGACGCAGCCGGTGATCATGATCCCGACGCCCGGCCGGTTGCCGACGCCGATCACCGAAAAGCGCGCCTCCGGATCATAGCCCGCCTGGAAGAAAATCCATCTTCCGCCGTCGTAGTACACCGGGTTGTTGTCGCTGGCCACGGCGACGCTCGTTTCGCCGCTTTCGTCCCGAATCTGCAGGGTCGAGCGGAAATCGCGGTACGGGCCGTTGTCCCCCTGCCCGCCGGGATAGTGCACCAGCTCGAAATTCTTTAGCGTCAGGGACGCCGGCAGAGGCCGCGGGGCAAACCCGAGCTGAAGCTGCAAGGCGGATGACGCTCCCGGGATTCGCACCGTACCCAAATTCCACGGCTCAAACGGCTCGAGGCTCATCGGGTCCGGGGCCGCATACAGATTGCACGGCGCCGCCACCTCCTGCGACCACTTTCCCGCCGTGACGCGAACGACGACGATCTGCTTGATGCCCGATTCGGCCTCGTCCTGCTGCCGCAGGGCCGGCGGAACCACCCGGGCGCGGGTCAACATCCGGATGTGATCCACTCGGCGGACTTGTGCCGGCACGGCCGACCCCTCAAACAGCAATTCGATCTGCCCGTCGCCGCCGGTCAAATCCCGCATCTGCGCCGCGCTCGTGAGCGACGTGTGCACGTCGAACAGCCCATGGTCGCCCGCGGTCAGCAACGTGTGCTTCTCCTGCCCGCCCTGGCTGGGCATCAAGTCGGCCGGATCGCTCAAAGAAAACCCCAGCACCAGTTCCTTGTCGATCGGTTCTTTTTGCCGATTGCCCTTGAGCATGGGCGGCGTCGTCGCCGGGTCCAATTTGAAATCCGTCTGCAAGGTCCGCCCGGCCAGAATCATCCGCCAAAATTCCCCCTGCGGATTTTTCAGATGCACCGTCAGCGCTTGCGCGATTTCGTGCGTGCCGAACATCGGAAATGCCGGATCGAACGAGTCGATTGTCGCGCTGTACCCGCCCGGTAGCCCGTACGTTTTGCCCAGCTCGACGTTCAACGTCACCGGCGTCTGCTGTCCCAAGGCCGCGGTCAAGCGAAACATCGAGCCCAGCGCCTGGCGGATCATCTCCAACGACGCCTGCGAAACCTGCCGATGCTGCAGTTCCGTGGCATCCAGCACTTGCCTGGCCGCGGATGGATCGGCGCAGCTCAGAAACAGCGAGGCGCCCGACGGATCGTGCGGCGAGGCAATCTTCAGTTCCACCCCCACGTCATTGGACGATGGATCGTTCGCGGGAAACGCATCCACGTCGCCGTACGCGTAAAACCCGACGATATCCAGCCGCACTTTTTCCGACAGCCCCAGCCACGCGGAAAGATCCGCCTCACCGCCGCCGGGCGTTCCCAGGAGATGGAAGCGTTCGATGTCGCTCAGATCGCGGCGCTGCAGGCGGGCGGGATCGTGCTCGTCATCGTAATCGCCGAACCGCGGCAGGGATGGCAGTACATGCACGCCGTAGACCGGCCGATCCGCCAGATGCGCGTACAAAGCCCGTTGCCCCGTGTCATAAAAGTAAACGGCCGTGCGATTGAGGGGGATCAGGGTCCTGCCTTCGATTTTCCGGTGATAGTAGAAGGAGGTGCCCGCAATGAGCGTGATAATTCCGCAGTGAATGCACCACACGCCGTAGCGCGGCGGCGTCAGGGGGATGCGGTTCCACGTCACCACCGCCAGGTTGATGCACAACAGAAGCATCAGGACCTTCAGCGGCCAGGCGTCGAAGAACTCCAGCTCGTTCATCTCGAAATGGGCGCGTACGGACGGCAGGCCCGAGCCCACCGCGATGTACAGCCCCACCGCCGCCATCAGCGCAATCCCCAGGATCACGTTGTTCAGGGTGCAGCGAAAAATCATTTGCAGGAGACGCACGGCAGATTTGCCGCGATTCTAGAGACAGCGGCTGACAATTCCACATTCAATCCCCGCTGGCGCCGCAGGCGAAGTGTGAAAAATATTCGAACCGGACAACCTATTGTATATAAGTTACTGTAATTACATGTAGTTATGGATAATTCAGAATTCATTTTCGTCCGATAATTTCGCATTGACGTGCGGCGTTTGTTAGGTGATAATTAACCCTAACAGATGCCGTCCAAGGGAGTGGATCATGATGACTGTTCGTCAGATGCAAAGGCTTTGGAATTGCGGAAAGTACGCCCGGCTGCTGGATGAGTTGATCGCGTTGCGGGTGGAGGCGCTGGCGGCGGCGGAGCTGGCCCATTGGCCCTGTGCGGCCGCGGCGGCGCTGGCGCTGGTCCGACTCGATGAGCTGAATCAGCCGCACGCCCCCCTGTGCCCAACCCTCATCCGCGCCATTCTGGCCCAGCAAGAATCGGACGGGGGTTGGGGTGATGTCGCCGTCACGGCGCTTTGCCTGCGAGCCTTGTCCCTGTGTCACGGCCACGGCCTGGCGATCCAACGCGGCATGAATTACCTGGCCCAGCTCCAGCAGCCGGCCGGAATCTGGCCCAAAATTCCCATCCGACGCATGGCCGCCGATCCCCTGGTCTCCGCCTTCGTCCTGCTTCAATTGGGCGATCACGAGCCTTTCCGCGCCGCCGTCGACTTTCCCGCGGCCGTCGAATGGTTCGACTCCCACGGCCCGGACATCGACCCCGCCGCCAAAACTCTCTGGGACCACGCCCGCCCACGCTGCGCCGGCGCGGAATTCTCGTTGTTCCAACCCCACAACTGAGAATCATTTGGGTTTGGTAGTCGCAGCTTCGGCGACGTCCGGAACGCCCCAGTACGTCTTGGCAAATCGATGCAGCTCCGGGTCGTCGCGAACAATGATGGCGTGGCTGGGCATTCCCGCCAGCCAATCCTGCTCGATGGATTTGGCCCGATCGCTGGTATCCACGTCGAAAACCGTCTTGTAATGTAGGCGCGACATGGGGATGTGATACAGGAACGCGCCGGCATTGCCGACCAAGTCGACGATGGTATCGGGCGGAAGCCGATCGAAGGTGCCGTAAAAGCCCACCCCTTCTCGACCGATCAGGCCGAGCTGACGGTCGTCCTTGAGGGAAGGCCAAAGACGTTGGCCAACGTTCGCCGTGGCAAAAACGATCATGATCGCTGCCGCCGCAGGGGACAGCGCCGTCCATAATCGGCCGTCGTATTGCACGATTAGCCAGGCGGCAAGCGGAATGGCGATCACCATGAATCGGCCTTGCAAGTGCGTCGCCAGCAGCCAGAAGGCGGTTTGCAGCAGCAGCAGCACGCCTAGAAATGCCGCGGACCGTTCTTGCCACGAGAGAGCCAAAGCAATCACGGCCAGAGGCAACAGCAGCCACCCGTAGCGGAAATCGGTCACGACCTGCTGGCGCAGGGCCACCAGATGGCCCACGGCCGATGCGTGCTGTTGGTCCGGCCGGTACGCGATTTCCCAGCGCTTAACCTGCACGTCACTGAAATCGGCTTTGCCCAACAGGTTCATGGCTTCGGGGAAAACGGGATTGCCGGTCCAGCAGGCATTGCGGATCAGCCAGGGCGACAGGGTTGCAACTCCGCAGAAAACAAACAGGGCGCAGCGTTTGAGTAGTGTCGGCCGAGCGATACCGCCGCAAATCAACAGGGCCGCCGGAATGCCGACGAAGAGGATAAGAACGGCGGCCAGCTTCGCCCCGGCGGCAAATCCCGCGAAGATTCCGGCCAAGGCAAACTCGCCGCCGCGACGCGCCCGCGCCGCCCATCCGATGGCCAGGATGCTCCACAGAAGCATGCCGCCTTCGTTGTAAGCGATGGCGCCAAGCATCGCCATCCACGGCGCGCCGGCGGCCAAAGCAGCGGCCAGCGCTCCGCGCCGCCCCCGCCCGGCCAGGGCGTAGATCGCAACAATCGTCAATCCGCAAAAAGCCGCGTGCATCAATTGGGCCAGGAACATCCCCGCCCACGGCCCGCCGCGCAGGTGCATCGCCAGCAGGTAGTGCATCTCCACGTTGAACGGGAAATAGGAAAAGACGTTGTGGTGCAGGGGCAGGATTTTGCCGGCTTCGTACCACTCGCGCGGCACCTGAAGGTGATATTCGACCACGTCGTAACGGTGTGGCTCATCGCGCCAAAGCACCCCCGCTGGAAAAAGCGCCCCCAGCACGCTCATCGCCGCCAGGGGAGTCGCCAGAACCAAAAGCCAATGCCACCATGCCGCGCGCCCCGATAGCCAGACGCGGATGCTGTCCCATCGCACCTGCCGAACCGTCGGTGCGGCAAGAAGCCAACCGATGAGCAATAGCGCCACGGCCGTGACGCGCGTGAGATAGCCGGCCAGGCCCAACAGCAGAATCACGATGCTCAGGATGCCCAGCCCCATGGCCGCGGCGGTGACGGCTTTGGTCGATCCATCGGCAAATGGCTGTCCGCGGCCGACAAACATGCGCACGATGAATCGCCCAATGCCGGCGGCGCCGATCAGCCACAGAACCGCCAGAACGCCGTCAGTGACCAGGCGGTAATCCGCCACCGCCCACGACGGCCCGGCCAGCAGAAACAAAACGGCAAGAAATCCAACCGCCCCCGCGGCCAGGACCGCGCCGCGCGTGGTGAACCAGTTTGCGGCGGCCGGTGCCGAGGATTTGTCCGTCGCCCGCTTCAAGATGGCGGCTCGCCCGAAAAGGGGTCCTGACCCCCTTTTTCAGGAAAGGGGGTCAGGACCCCTTTTTCCTGCGGCGGGCCAAGGTTGAAAAGCTTTTCCATGGCGTGCAGGTACTGGATGACGGAGCCGTGCGAACCCTCCGGGCTGCGCAACATCTGCATCGGCTCGTGCAACAGCTTGTTGACGATACGGCGGGCCAGGTCCTCGAGCTGCCGCCGCTCGGCCTCGGAAACCTGCGGCAATTTCGCCAGCGTCCGGGACAGTTCCTCCTGCGCCAACTCGTGCCAGCGGCGGTAGAGCTGATCGATGATCGGTCCCAACTGCCGGGCCCGCTGAGCGACGATGAATTGTTCGACTTGGTCGGCGACGATTTTTGCGGCGGCCTCCAGGGCGGCGCCGCGCTGGCTGCGCGTGGCCGCCACCGCCTGCTGCAAATCGTCCAGGTCGTACAGGTAGACGTTTTCCATCTGGGCGACCTCCGGCGCCACATCCCGCGGAAGAGCAATGTCGATCAGAAACACCGGCTTGTAACGTCGGCGGGGCATGACCGCTTCCATCAGCGCACGCGTGATGATCGGCGCCGATGAGCCGGTGGAGGATACGACAATGTCCGCCTCCGCCAGGTGATCGGCCAGGTCGTCCAGCGGCGCCACGTCGGCGCGGGAAGTCTGCACCATCGCCGCGGCCTTGGCCGGATCGCGGTTGCAGATCACCAGCCGCCCCGGCGACAACTCCGCCAAATTGGTCAGCACCAGCGCGGCCATTTTCCCCGCCCCGATGCTCAGCACGGTCTTGTCGGCAAACGTGTCGAAAATGCGGCGGGCGTAATCGACCGCCACGCTGGCCACGGACACCCGTCCCTCGGCCAGCGCCGTTTGCGTCAGCACCTGTTTGCCGACGGCCAGGGCGCGTTGAAACAACGGGTTGAGCATCGCCGCCACGGCGCCCGCCTGGCACGCCGCGTCGTACGCCTGGCGCACCTGGCCCAGAATCTGCGTCTCGCCCAGGACCATCGAATCCAGCGACGAGGCGACGGCGAACAGATGCGCCGCGACGTCGCGGTCGGTCTTCTGATACATGTGGCGGCCCAGCTCGTCGGCGGCAAGCCCGCGCTTCTGCGCCAAGTATTGCAGAAGCTCCTCGAACCGCGGCGGCGCGTGCGGCTGGCGCGCCAGGTACAGCTCCGTGCGATTGCACGTGGACAAGAGCACGAATTCGCACTCGGGGAATCGGCCGTGCAGTTCGGCCAGGGCGGCATCGCGGTCGGCGCCGCCAAACGCCAGCTTCTCGCGCAGGTCCAGCTGCGCGGTCGTGTGGTTCATTCCCAGCAACAGCAGCCGCTGCATGGTTATGGGCTTCCCGGCATAAACTGCACGGCGATGATCGTTCCGAACATCAACGCAAAGCCCAGGATGCTGAGCATGGCGGATTTTCTTCCGCGCAGGGCGGGGCTGATCGGCGTGTGCAGCGCCAACGCGTAAACGATCCACACGCTGAACGCCAGCAACACCTTGGGGCTCGCCAGCCAATGCGGCCCCAGCCGCGTAGGCGCCCCGCGGTGGATGATCATCAGCCCGGTCACCATGCCCAGCGTCAGCAGGGCAAATCCCAAAGCGGCCGCGGAATGATTCACCCGTTCCAGCCGCTCCAGGCTTCCCAAATCCGGTCCGCCCGGGGGCGATTTTTTCCGCAGGCGCGCCGCCAGGATCAGGTACATGCAGCCGCCGGCCGCGGCGATCGCAAACGCCAGGGCGCCGCCGTAGCTGCACAGCGGATGCATCCACGCCCACAGGTTCTCCGGATGATAGGCGTTGGGCTTGATGCGCCCGAAGATCACGGCGCACAGGAGCATGAGCACGGCCGGCGGAAGCAAGAACAGGTCCAGGGCCGGGATCGGCCGCACCCCCTGCACGTACAGGACAAATCCCACCAACAGCAGACCGACGGCGCCCAGCGATTCGAAATTATCTCCTGAAGGCAGCAGGCTTCGGTGAGAAAGGCCGTGCCAGATCAGAGCGGCCAGACCCAGGCCAACCGCCCAATACTGCGATGATTTTGCGGCAAGTCGCAGCGTGTTGGTCGGCCGGCGCAGGCGAAACAGCGACAGCACCACGGACAAAAGCAATAGCGCAACGGCCCCCAACATCAGCAGCATGGGGCCGAGATGGGGAGCATCGGAAGGCATTTACCACTGCCCAAGCTCGTGGAAGCGTCCGCGGGCCCAATCCCACAGGGCGTGGGGTCCGCCGGCGGCAGCGGCAGCGGCCTCGGCTGTGGCCAGGGCGCGGAAGATTTCCCGGCGCCGTGGCGCCGGCAAGTCCGCCGATTTGATCCGCGGCCGGATTTGCCGCAGGGCGTCGGCCAGATTCACCCAGTCGTTGGTCACGCTGCCGGCCAGCGAATCGCGCACCGCCGCCGCCAGGGCCGGCGCCCCGGCGGATATCGCCACCGTGATCGCGCCGCTGCGCAACACCGCCGGCGTCACGAAATCCGCCGGATCGTCGTCGTCCACGTCGGCGCGGCCGACGAGAATGCCGCGGGAACGCGCCTCGGCGACCACCGCCTCGTTGGTCTGCGGCGAATCCGTCGCGGCGAACACCAAGGCGGCGCCGTCCAGGTGTTCCGGGGCAAAGGCCTGGGTGATCTTCTGGACCGCCTCGGGAAAATCGCGGACAAACTTGGGCGCCACGGCGCGGATGCGCCCAGCGCCGCCGGCCAAGAGCCCCGCGGCCTTGCGCGACGCCACCGCCCCGCCGCCGACGATCACCACCAGGCGCTGGGACAAATCCAGGAAGATGGGATACCCGTGTCGCATCAGGATCGCTTGATCTTATCGCGGCGGCGAAGGAGGAGGTAGTCGAGGGCTTCTTGGGGCCCGGCCCGCGGCGCGGTAACATGCGACGCCTTGCCTGTTGATGATCGCGCTTCGATTCATCCTCGAGTTGTTGATCTTTTGTGTGTGCAGCACGGGACCCGGTCTGTTTGCGCTGCGCCGGTGGCGCTGCGGTCCGGTGGAGAAGCTGTGCGTGGCCATCGGCCTGTCATGGGTTCTGGTCTATTTGGCGGCGACGGGGATTTATCTGGCTCATCTCCGCCCTGGGTGGCACTTTGCCGTGTCGGGTCTGTGCCTTGTTCTGCTGGTGTGCAGCGCCGGCCAGTTCAAGAAGCTGTGGTCGAGCCGGCAGGTGCGCCAGGCCATCGCCGGATTTGCCGTGCTGGTGGCGTGGAACGTGCTGCTGATGTCGCTGGTGCGGCATTATTCCGGCGGCACTTGGTTCGGCGACTGGTACGAGCATTACAACCGCTCGCAATTTTTTCTCGATGACTGGCCCAAGGACACGCGGTTTCTGGGCCTCTACAGCCTGCCCGCACGCCCGCCCATGATGAACCTGTTGTGCGCGCACTTTTTGGCGCAAGCGGGAGAGAGCTACGATCTGTTTCAACCGGCGTGCCTGCTGCTGAATCTGCTGATCTATTTCCCTTGCGTGCTGATCGCCGATGCCCTGGCGCGGCGGGGCCGGCGGCAACTGCCGCTGCTGGTGGTGCTCCTGGCCGGTTCGCCGCTGCTGGTGCAAAACCTCAGTTTTACCTGGACCAAGCTCCTGGCCGGGTTTTACGTCATCCTGGGAACGTGGTTGTATCTGCGCGGTTGGAGAAAGCAGGACCCCTTTCGCCTCGCCGCGGCTTTTGCCGCTCTGGCCGCGGCGCTCCTGGTGCATTACTCCGCCGGCCCGTACCTGCTGTTCTTTGCACTGCATTACGCGGTGGTTTTCTGGAGGCGAAGACACAAAGCAGTGGAACTGCTGGCTTCGGCGATCACCAGCGGGCTGCTCCTGGCCAGTTGGTTTGGCTGGTCCCTCTGGTTCTATGGCGTGAAGGCGACGGTCGGGTCCAACACCGCGGTGATGGATACGCAGAAATTGTCGCTGGTCGGAAACCTCCGCAAGGTTGGCGGCAACGTCTTTTATTCCCTGGTGCCTCTTGGGCTGCACGCGAAAGACGAATTCGAGCGCTATATGTGCCAACCCAATGCTCTGGGCCGTTTGCGCGATTACTGGTTTTTGACGTATCAGCAGGTCTTGCCGACCTCCATGGGAATCCTGGGCGGGTTGCTGGTGATGTATTTGCTTGTGGTGAATTTCCGCAATCCATACAACCGCGCGACGCGCAACTTCTGGCTTTCCATGATCGTGTTTTGCACGCTGGTGGGGATCGCCGTGCACGGCACGGAGAGTTCCTTCGGCGCGGCCCATGTTTGCTTGCAGTCGCTGGTGCTCCTGGGCGTGACGTTTCTGGCGGCCGCTTTCGGGCAGTTGCCGCCGGCCCTGCGGGTCGCGGCGGCGGCTTTCGCCGTCTTCGATTTTTGCCTGGGCGTCTTCCTTCACATCCACCTGGAACGTTTGCTCTTTCAAGCCGTGGCGGTCGGATCCGCACGCATTATCCCCTTGAGCGCCCAGTTGCTGAGCATCGGAGCGGTGAACAATTCCTCCAGGCGTGTGGCCGCGCACATTCCATTCTGGGCGGACCGTTTTGCGACCGTGAACGGTTTGCTGCAAATCCTCGTGGTGGCGTTCTTCGCGATCCTGCTGCATCCCCTGGCCCTGGCGGCGCGCGGGAAGGACATGGCGCTGCGGCAGCGGCCTGCGGGGCTGTTCTATTTTTTGCTGATCGGTCTGCTGGGGGGAGCGATGTATTGCGCGCAGGATCAACTTTGGCCCAAGACCGCCGCGGCCGCCGCGCCGGCGTCCCAGGCTGAAATTCAGCGATGGATCGCCGTCCGATCCCGGGAGGCTGACGCCAATCCCGATTCTTCCGCGGCGCACCTGGCCCTGGCCGAGGCCCTGTACAAGGACGCTCGCCCCGGGGCTTTGAGCGAATTCGTCACCGCCTTCATGCTGGACCCCACGAGCCCTCCGGCGCGGTATGATTCGGTGCTGGTCTTATGGGAAGTGGCCTGGAGCAACCCGGATCTGGCGGCTGCCACGGACGCCGCCGAGACCGTGTTCGAGCACCCCGAATCGGGGGAGGGGCAGTTGCACCTTGGCGAATGGCTGCTTTCCAAAGGGCATCCCGGTCCCGCCCTGGCGCATTTGACGGAAGCGATGCGGCTCTCCGGTGCTTCGGCCGAGGTGCTGTACGCGATGGGCGTCGCCTGCATCGAGATGGGCGACCGCCAACATCTCGACCAGGCCATTGCCGATCTAGCCGCGGCGCTGCGGTTGAAACCGGATTATCCCGTTGCCGAAAAAGCATTGCGCGATTGTCTTGGCGCCCGCGGCGACCGAGCTGAGGAGATCGACGCATTCGTGCGGCGCGCGCAGCGGGGAGACTGACGTTGGCCCCGGTTGGCCGTGGTGAGGGGCGGCCCAATCGTCTATCCTGAAAGGTTATGAGCGAGATCATCAAGGTGGGCTTGATCGGCGGCACGGGGCTGGGCGATTTGTTGCGCGACGCCGGAGGCGGGCGCAGCCACGATTTGCAAACGCCCTTCGGCCCGCCCAGCGGCGGCATTGTCGAGCTGCAATGGGATGGCCTGACCGTGCTGGCGCTGAGCCGCCATGGACCCGGACACCTGATGGCGCCGACGCAGGTGCCCTACCGCGCCAATATTTTTGCCCTCAAGCAACTGGGTTGCACGCACATCATCGCCTCCGGCGCGGTGGGAAGTTTGCGCCAGGAGATGAAGCCGCAGGACTTGGCCATCCCCGACCAGGTGATCGACCGGACCTGCAAGCGTGCCTCCACGTTTTTCCAGAACGCGGCGGTGCACGTGGAAATGGCGGAACCTTTCTGCCCGGTTCTGCGTCGAATCCTTATCGAGCAAGCCCCCGGTGGGGCGGCGGCGGTGCACGATCGCGGCTGTTACGTCTGCATCGAGGGTCCGGCGTTTTCCACGCGGGCCGAAAGCCTGATGCACCGGATGTGGGGAGGCGATCTGATCGGCATGACGGCGATGCCCGAAGCCAAGCTGGCCCGCGAGGCGGAGATTCCCTACGCCCTGGTGGCCCTGGTGACGGACCATGATTGCTGGAAGCCCAAGGAATCCGCGGCCGACGCCGCCGGGTTGCTGAAGGAGATTCTGTCGAACCTCCAGACGGCCTCGGCGCGGGCGATGGAACTGATCCGCCGGGCCTTGCGAAAAATCGCCGCCGACCCGAACCCGCTTTTGGATTGCCCGGCCCGCCGGGCCCTGGAGTTGGCGATCTGGTCGGATAAGTCGCGGATCGATCGGGAAGAAGTGCAACGGCTTTTGCCCCTGTGGGGAAAATACCTGGGCTAGAATAGACGTGATGTTTGGGCGCATGGCAAGCCGTTGGGTGGTTGGGGCCGGCGTGCTGGTCCTGGCGGGCGCTTCATCCCCCATGCGCTGCCCTGGCGACGTCGCCGCCCCGGCGGACATGTACGGCCGGGACAACGCCGCCGGCGTCTACGTCCGCGACTCGGCCGTGGCCCTGGAAAAATTGGCCCTGGCGCAGCGCATGCAGCGGCTGAAGGAGTGGGGCAAATCCGCCGACCTGTATCAGGAAATCCTGGAAAAATACCCGGATCGCGTGGTCCCCGCGGCCGAGGATGCCCAGCAGCGGATCGTGCAATACACCTCCGTCACCGAGGCCGTGCGCCAGGCCCTGTGCCAATGGCCGCCGGAAGGTTTGGAGGTCTACCGCGGGCGCTACGAAGCGCCGGCCGCCAAACTCTTGGCCCAAGCCACCTCGGGCTCCATCGCCTTGGCCAAGCTGCACCAGGTTTTCTCCCTCTATTTCCCCACCGAATCGGGCAAGTCCGCCGGCATCGCCCTGATGGACGCGTATTTTGAGCTGGGCGATTACGCGGCGGTGTCGCAAATCGGCCAGCGGCTTTTGCGTTGGCATCCCGATCTGACCGCGCAGCGGCCGATGGTCCTGTATCGCGCGGCGCTCGCCGAAAAACTCTGCGGCGACGACGAGTCGGCCCAGCAGGAACTGCAGGAGCTTCTGGCCCGCTTCCCGCGCGCCACCGGCACGATCCGCGGGCAGGACGTGTTGTTGACCGAATCGTTGCAGCGCGAGCTGGCCCGAGCCACGGCGATTGTCGCGGGCGGGGCCGGCGATTCCTGGACCACCGCCGGCGGCGATGAAAGCCGCGGGAAAATCTCCACTTCGACGCTCAAGCCCGCCGCCCGCCTTTACAGCATTCCGCTTTCTGTCATGGCCTGGAGACAGTTGGACCCCAATCTGCGCCGCCAACTCGAGCAGCAGAACGCCGCCCAGGAAGAATTGGGTGCGCGCCTGGGCGTGATGCCCGCGGTGGATCACTCAGAGCTGTTTTTCCAGGACAACGTCTGTTTGTATGCGGTGGATTTGGACAGCGGAACGCCGCTGGCGACCTGGACCGGCACGTGGCCGGGCGGGGTTTACAGGCTCTCCGGCGGCGCGGTGCCGGTGCCGGCGGGCCAGCAACTTTGCGTGACCGTCACGGACCAATACGTCGCCGCCGTCATGGGCCTGCCCGACCGCCTGGGCCTTTTCACCGGCGGCGGCGTGCCGTCGCCAAGCCGCCTGGTCTGTTTGGATCGCCGCAGCGGCCAGGAATTGTGGACCGTCACCGCGCGCCATCTGCCCGAGGATCAGGCGGCGTTGCGCCATTTGCAGCTTGAATCGGCGCCGCTGATCGTCGGGGACAACCTCTACGTGATCGGCCTGGGCGGCAAAGGGCAGCAGTTTGAGGATTGCTACGTGCTCTGCTTCAACGTCACCAATGGCCAATTCCGCTGGGCAACCTACATCGCCAGCTCCGCCAGCGAGCAGGCGGCGATCAACGCCGACGGCCAGGTCGTCTTTTCCGACGCGGTGTCGCACATCGCCTACGCCGGCGGAAGGCTGTTCGTCGTCACCAACCTCGGCGCCGTCGCCTCGCTGGATGCCTACAGCGGCTCGGTCCTCTGGTTGAACATTTACAGGGAGCAGAACGTCGCCGGCATGACGATGCTGTTGCCGCCGTTTGCGGTCATCGCGCAGCAACAGCCGCAGGGGATGCCGCTGACCGCGCCGCCCTGGATTTACAATCCGGCGATTGTGCAGAACGGCAGGGTCTTCGTCTTTCCCGTCGACAGCAAATACATTTACGTCTACGACGCCGGAACCGGCCGCGAGATCAAGCGCATCTGGCCGACGGACCTGGGGGATTACACGGAGGCCGGACGGCCGGATACGCTGCTGGCGGTCCATGGGGACATGATGTACCTGTCCGGCCCGGTGCGGGCTTGGTCGTTGCCCTGGCGCGATTACGATCACGACAAGAATCCGGCGCCGCCGGGCAGTTGGGCCTCGTTTGACGTGCCCGAGCCGCGCGGACGCGGCTTTGTCACCGGCGACGCCATCTATCTGCCGCGGCAATCGGCCCTGCGCCGCTTGCTGCTCAAAAACGGTTCCATCGATCCAACGGATGGCACATTTCCCAAGACCGGTTGGGACAAGCCGGCGGAAGGTCCCGGCAACGTCGTCGTGGCGGAGGATCACCTGATCGTGGCCGGCGATCACCAGGTCGCGGTGTACGCCGACATCGACATGGCGCGGGCCAAGCTGGACCGCCAGGTGGCCGCCGCGCCGGACGATCCCGAGCCGCGCCTGCATTACGCCGAGGTGATGTTCGTGGCCGGCCAGACCGCCCTAGCCGAGCAGAAGCTGCAAGAGGCCTTTGCCCGTCTGGGCGGCGTGGCCAACCCGCCCGGCCCGGTCCGCCAGCGCGCCTTTGCCGATGCCATGGACTTTGCCGCCCGGCTGGGCGCCAGGTCCGCCGGCGCCGCCGAGATCGCCGCTCTTTACGACTTGGCCCACGCGGCGGCGCAGACGCCCATGCAGCAGGCGCAATATTGCCAGGCCGTGGCCGGCTTCCATCTGTCGCGAAAAGATTTTGCCGGCGCGATCCAGTTCTATCAGCAGATTCTGAGCGATCCGGCCATCCGCGCCGCGCCGCTGCTCGATCCGCAAACGTCGCTCATGACTCAAGCCGGCGCCGTCGCGGAAAAAGCGATCGCGCAGATCCTGATTTCGCCCGAAGGCCAGGACGCCTACGCCCGCTTCGAGCAGGCGGCGGCCGATGCCCTGGCGCGGGCCCAGGCCGGCGGCGATCCCCTGCAATTGCTGGACGTCGCCCGCCTCTACCCCAATGCCCAGGCCGCGCACAGCGCGATGATGGTCGCGGCCCGGCAGTTCGAAGCTCGCGGCGATGCCCGCCAGGCGACCCTGGTGTTGCGCAAATTGCTCAACAAGGATCCACAGCAGGATCGGGACGTGGTGCTGGAGGCGATGGCCCGCAACTACGCCAAGCTGCCGGGCCGGCTGGATGTGGCGGTGTCGCGGCTGGCGCTGGCCGCGGCCGCGGCGCCGGCGGCAAATCTGCACCAGCCCCTGGTCCTGCCGGATGGATCGCTCTTGCAAGGCATGACGCTGGCGCAGGCGCATGACCTGCTGGCCCGCTACAGCGCTAACGCCAGCAATGAATCGCTTCCGGATTTTCGCCTGCCCACCAGCGCCCAGCGCACCGCCTACGCGCAGCGCACCCACCAGCAACTGGCCGATCCCTTCATGACCGGCGCGACCCTGCCGGGCATGGAAGCGCTCCTGCCGCCGCTGGATGGATTTGCCCGCAACGATCGGCTGGTGGCGTGGAATGCGCAGGCGGGGCTGCTGATTTTCGCCGCGCCCGGCGGCACGCCATTGTGCAGCTGCGCCCAGATCAAGACCGTGCCGCGCGGCATCGCCTGGCTTGCGCAGGGGCTGGCGGCCTGGACGGCCGACGGCGTCTTCCTGATCGATCCGCAAACCGGCCAATTGCGCTGGAGCGTGGATCTGGCCGCGATGGGATTGGTCGACGCGTTGAACGATTCGGCCCTCGGCGGGTTCTCCACCGGAAACGAGGCGGTCCTTTCTTCCCCGCCCGGCGCCCCAAGGCAGCCGGGGCAAGCCATGGAGACCGGCCCCGCCGAGCAGATCGTGCAGGTCGCACCCATTTCAGACCGGCTGATCCTGGCCAGCTCGCGCGGCCGACTGGCCGCCGTCGACCTCTCGGGAAAACTCCTCTGGCAACATCGCGTCAGCGAGCGCGGCGTCGATCGGTTACTGGCCAATGAAGATTTCGCCGTCGTCCGTTTCGAGGATGCTCAGAACATCCAGTTGGTCGTCTTGAATTCTGACAACGGAGAATGGGTGGGCCGAAAATCATTCTCCGCCGATGGCAACCAGTTCCCGGTGAATCTGGCGCTGGCGGCGGATGGAACGCTGGTCTATACCCTGCCGGACCGCATCTGCATCCAGGATTTGTACGACGCCAATTCAACGCCGCAGGGGATGGAACCGAAGTTGTCTTCCCCGCCGGCCCTGGAAACGGCTCAGATGTTTCTGGGGGCCGCTGCGCCGGATCAATTGATCGTGCACGGCGGCCGCGTCTTCGCCGTTGCCGACCAGGGCAGGCAGGTGCGCATCTATTCGCTGGACACCGCCAAGCCTTGGGAATATTCCGCGCCGGACGGCGAGGCGCAGACGGAGGCCGTCCTGCCCACCCGCTCCAACGGCAGCCCCAACGTGACCCTGCGCATCTCGGGCGATTACCTCTACGTGCTCAGTTCGCAGGATTTGGTCGCGTATCAGATCGATCGGCCGTGGTTGACGTGGAACACGCCCGTCCCGGCGACGGGGACGCGCGATTTTGCCCAGATGCTCCTGGGCCGGGATTATCTGATCCTGGTGGACCTGCGCCGCCCGCCCCTGACCGTCAGCAACCGTGCCGGAAGCCGCGTGACGCTGTGCGGATACAGCCGCGCGCGACTGAAGGATCGCCCCGAGGTGGAATCCGGCAACGGCCCGTACCCGCATGAAGTCGCCGAACCCGGCGGCATCGTCGCCTGGCAGGCGTTCGAGGGTGGAATCGCCTATTTCAGCCAGGGATCGATCCACATTCTGCTGGGCATGCGCGACCACATCAATGAAATCACTCCCAACTGATGCACCCCGGGACGCCGGGCCCAAGTTGCTGCACCATCGACGCGGGTCTATAATTGGCCCGAGGTTTTATGTCCCCCGCCGCCGTCGGTTCCAGCCAACCATGCCCGTTACGCGAAAAAGTCCAGGGCGTGATCGACCTGATCCGTCCGGCGGTGCAGGCCGATGGCGGGGACATCGAACTGGTCGACGTCAGCGACGCGGGGGTGGTTTCAATCCGCTTTCACGGGGCCTGCCACGGCTGCCCCAGCAGCACCATGACCCTGCAAATGGGCATCGAGCGGAACGTGCGCGAGAGCGTCCCCGAGGTCACTCGCGTGATCCCCGTTCCCTGACCCAAGCACTTATTTAGCGGCGGTGCGCAGCACCGCGGGTTCCCGCGTTAATGAACAGCGATGAACTTCTGATGGCCCAAGCGATCGCCCAAGCCAAGGCGGCGCTGGCCCTGGAGGAAGTTCCCGTCGGCTGCGTCGTGGCCGATGGCTCCGGGCGCATCATCGGCCGCGGGCACAACCGCCGCCAAGCCGACGCCGATCCCACCGCCCACGCGGAAATCCTCGCCCTGCGCCAAGCGGCCGCGGTTATGGGCTCCTGGCGGCTGGACGGCTGCACCGCCGTCGTTACCCTGGAGCCTTGCCCGATGTGCTGCGGCGCGCTGGTCAACGCCCGCGTGCAGCGCCTGGTGTACGGCTGCGACGATCCCAAGGCCGGCGCGGTCCGCAGCCTGTTCCAAATTTGCGACGATCCGCGGCTCAATCATCGCATCGAGATCAGCGCCGGCGTCTTGGCTGAATCGTGCGGACAGCTCCTGAAAGAATTCTTCGCGGCCCAGCGGGCCTTGGGGAAGAAATGACCGAGCTTCAGGGCGGGCGGCAGGGACTTTGGACGGCGGGAATGTATCTGGCCGTGCTGGCCGCCGCCGCCATCGTCTTTGCCCCGGTCTGCCGGTTCAACTTTGTCTATTGGGATGATCTGGAGCTGGTGGTGCAGAACCCGCAACTGCATCCGCCGACGCTGCAGAATCTCGGGGCATTCTGGACCGCGCCTTACGAGCGGCTCTACACGCCGGCCGCGTATTCGCTTTGGTGGATGCTGAGCCGACTCTGCGGCGGCGTCACGGATGCCAGCGCGTTTCACGCCGCCAATCTTCTGCTGCACCTTTTCGCCGTGGCATTGGTCTTTTCCATTCTGCGGACCTGCATCCGCTGGGACTGGGCCGCTCTGGCGGGAACGCTGCTGTTTGCCGTGCATCCCCTGCAAGTGGAAGCCGTCGCCTGGGTGTCGGGGATGAACAATCTGCTGGCCGCCGTGTTTTGCCTGGCGGCCATCCGGCTGTACCTGGAATTTGCCCGCCGTGCGTCCGCGGATCGTTGGGCGTTTTACGCCGGAGCGACGTTGGCTTTTTTGCTGGCGCTGCTGGCCAAACCGACGGCCGTGGCGGCGCCGCTGATGGCCGCCGTCCTGGATGTCGCCATCCTGCGACGGCGGATCGCCAAGGTGGCCGTCTCGATCCTGCCCTGGCTGTGCGCCGCGGCCGTGCTGGCCATCCTCACCAGCCGCTTGCAACCAACCCCCCCAGCCACGCCGATTTTGCAGCGGCCGGCCGTCGCCCTGGATGCCCTTGCGTTTTATCTGTGGAAATTGCTTTGGCCGATGCGATTGAGCATCGACTACGTGCGCACGCCGATGCGCATCTGGCAAAGCCGCCAGTGGATCGGGGGCGCAGCGGCCGTCGCCGCCGTCGCCGCGGCCATTGGGATGGGGCGGTCCCGGCGCGCCGGGGGCCTCGGTCTCGGCCTGGCCGTCCTGATCGCCGGCCTTCTGCCCGTGTTGGGTTTGTTTGCTTTTGATTTCCAGAGGTATTCCACGGTTGCCGACCGGTACATGTACCTGGCGATGTTGGGCGCGGCCCTGATGCTGGCGTGGACGGCCAACCGCTGGCCGACGCTCGCACTGGCCGCGGTCGTGGGTGCGGCGATTTGCCTGCTGGCCTGGCGCAGCGAAATGCAACTGCGGAATTGGAAAAACACCGACGCCCTGGTCGCTCATACCCTACAGCTCGATCCCCTCAGCACGGTGGGCAATAAAATCTTGGCTTTCCAGCGGGCCAGGCAGCAGCGCTGGCAGGAGGCCGCAGCCTTGTATCGCACCGCTCTGATCCGCAATCCTCAAGATGGCGACGTGCTCTACAACTTGGCCAATGCCCTGAGCAAAGGCGGCGATCCGCTGGGCGCGATCGACGAGTACCAACGGGCCATTCCGCTTCTGGAGCCGGCCCGGCGCCTGTCGGCCATGAACAACCTGGGCATCGCCTATTTCGACGCTGGGCAGGAGGAGCGGGCCGAAAACGAGTTCCTGGCCGTGCTGCAGATCGATCCGCAAAACGCCCATGCCAGAAAAAATCTCGCCCTGATCACCATCGGCGTGCCAAGAGACTAAGAGATTCGTACACTATTTCCTTCATCAACACAGGAGATTTCCGTGCCGCAGCCAGTTCTGGCCGTCGTCAGCGTTCTGGGCAAGGACCAGAAGGGCGTGGTTGCCCAGTTCGCCACCTACATGGCCGAGCGAGGCATCAACATCGAGGACATCGAGCAGCGCGTCGTCCGCGGGTTTTTCCTGATGGACATGCTGGTCGATCTGAAGGACCTGACGGTCGATCTTTCGGAGCTGATCACCGGCCTGCTGGACGTGGGCAAAAAGCTGGAGATGGAGGTGCGCGTCCATCTGCACAGCGAGCGGCGGCTCAAGAAGGTGGCGCTGCTGGTCAGCAAGGAGCCGCATTGCCTGCGCCGCCTCATCGACGATTTTTCCCAGGGGCGGCTGGCCGCCGCCGTCGCCGTCGTCTTGTCCAACCACCCGGACCTCGAGCCGCTGGCCCGGCAGGCCGGGCTGAAGTTCGCCTGGCAAAGCTCGGACGATGTGGAGAAACATTTCGATTGGCTGCTCAAAAACCTGCAGTCGCACAGTCCGGACCTGGTCGTGTTGGCTCGCTACATGCGCATCCTTCCACCGCGGATTATTGAGGCCTTTGCCAATCGCATCGTGAACATCCATCCATCGCTGTTGCCGTATTTCCCCGGCGCCGCGCCGTACAAGCAAGCGTACGAAAGCGGCGTCCGCGTGCACGGGTGCACCGCTCACTTCGTGACCCACCAGCTCGACGAGGGTCCGGTCATCCTTCAGGATGTTTTTCACATCAACGTCGGCGCCGACGCCCTGGACGACGTGAAGGAAAAGGGCCTCTCTTTGGAGGCGGAGGTCCTCAGCCGCGCCGTCAAGCTGTTCGTCGATGAGGAACTGGTCGTGGTCGACGGCAAGGTCATTTTCAAGCCCGGGATCAGCCGATTCCTGACCAGCTCTGCCCCGCGCCCGTGATCGCATGCTGCACGTTGCCGATGAGTTTGCGCCCGTCCTTGCCGACCTGCTCTTCACGGCGGAAATGGTTTTCCAGCACCCCGACGTCAAACCCTGGCGCCAACTGGCCGATCGCGAAAATTGTCTGTGGGATATTCGCAGGCCCGACGGAAGCACGCTGCGCTTGCACGTGAAGCGCTATCCGCCGGGACGGCATCGCGTCGCAAAGCAGGAGGCCGATTCCTATCGCGACCTGCGGCAGGCTGCCGTCCCCACGGCCAAACTGGCGGCTTGGGGCACGCTGGCCGACGGCCGCAGCTTCGTCATGATCGAGGATTTGGCTGGATTCGCTGCGGCCGACAAGCTGATCGCCGCCGGCGCGCCGTTTGAAAAACTGCTGATTCCCACCGCCGACCTGGCCGCGGCCCTGCACAACGCCGGCTTCCATCATCGCGATTTGTATCTGTGCCATTTCTTCGCGAAGGTGGATGGGGGCGGTGTCGACGTCCGGCTGATCGACATCGCCCGAGTCCGCCGTTTGCCCGCTCTGCTGACCCGCCGCTGGATCACCAAGGACCTTGCCCAATTCTGGTACAGCACCTTAGCGCTGCCGATCACCGATCCGCAGCGCGACCAATGGCTGGCGCGTTACGCCCGGCAGACCCGCGCTGCCGATGTCGAACGTCTACGGCGTGCGGTCGAGCGAAAATCCCGCTTCATCGCCACCCACGACGCCAAACTGCGCGCTCGACAACCCCATCGGAACATTTCCATTCCGACAACTGAATAAGGTGGTTTCATCAACTCCGCGTGGCCATCGCCAGCGCGTCAGGACGTGTCTTGGCGATGGTGAAGAGGCGCTCCAGGCAGCAGGTTTGGAAGATGTGCAGAAGTTGCTGCGACATGCCGCACAACACCAGTTTGCCTCCGCCCTGGAGGATGCGCTGGCGCACGTTGACCATCAGGCCGAGCATCGCGCTGCCCATGTACTGCACGTCGTTCAGGTCCATCACCCAGGGCTGGCGGCTCTTGCCCTCCAGCGCCCGCAGGACCGATTCGATCAGGGCGTCGATTTCCATCCCATCCATCACGTCCGGCAGGGCCAGGCTCAGCACCTGCACGGATTGCTGCTGCGAAATCTCGTAGCGCTGGGATTGCATGAAAAGCGACGGAATTTAAACCAAGCCCGCGGCGATTGCCACAAAAACTTTCAGCGCACCTGGAGGCTGTCAGCTTCGTACGTGATCCCCAGGGGAAGGATTTCCACGGCCTTGCGATTCCCTTGCTTCAGGATGGTGCCGCCGACCATCGCCGCCAGCCCCACGGCTTTGGCGGCCGAGAGGCAAGCCCCGGCATCGCCGGGACCGACGTAGGCCGCAAATCCCGCCCCCATGTTGAATGTGCCGTAAGCTTCGCTCTGTTCCACCGGACCGGTCTTCTGGATGAACCGCAGCACCGCCGGAACCTCGGGCAGCGCGCTGATCCGATAAACAAACGGCTCGGGCAAGCGCATCAATTTTCGCCAGCCGTGGCCGGTGATGTGAACGGCGTACTTGATGCGCACGCCCCGCCGCTGGCATTCGGCAACGAACGGAACGTAAATCTCGGATGCATCCAGCAGCGCCTCACCCAAGCTGCGGCCGTCGTCGATCCGCGTCAAAAATCCATCCGGCAACCGCCCGGCCAGCTCCCGGCAAAGGGTCAGCCCATTGGTGTGCACGCCGCGGCTGCCCAGAAGCACGATCACATCCCCGTCGGCGAGCTGGCCGGCAATGCGGTTGGACTTGGGTCGGATGCGCCCGATGGCCGAGCCGGCCAGCACGATGGTCTTGGCATCCACGATCCCGCGCAGGGCCGGCGTCTCCCCGCCGCCCCACACCGCCCCGCTACGGCGGCATCCTTCGCCAAACCCGCGGGCCAGGTCCGCTCCCCGCGTGCCTTGGGCAAACCACGCCGCGTCACCCACCGCCGCGTGCATGGCAACGCTCAGCGGCAATGCGCCGCTCGTCACCAGGTCGTTGACAATGGTCACCACCGTGTCGATGCCGATGTTCTCGTAATAGCTTTTGCCCGTCAGCTCGAGCATGGCATCGGCCACCAGGTTCTTCGTGCCCAGCCCCTCTTCCACGTGGGCCAGATATTCATCCTCCGCTTCGACCAGATAGGCGCTCTCCCCGCGGACATCCGGCGGCTGGCTCAAACCGTGCTGCGCCAGCGCCGCGACGGTCCCCGCCGCTTCTCGCTGGCAAGCGCGCTTGAACGCATCCAGCGGCCCGTAATCCACGCCGGCTTCCTGGTACGTCAGGGGCATACCCTGCGTTTTAGGCCGGCGCCGTCGCAAACACAAGCAAACAGTACAGCCGCAGGCCGGGTTTTGGCTGTCGCCGGGGCATCGGTTATTGTGTTGGGACGATCATGGATTTCTTCGAGTACAAACACGGCCAGCTCTATTGCGAAGACGTGCCCGCGGAAAAAATCGCCGCCCAGGTCGGCACACCCGCGTACGTCTATTCCAAGGCGACGTTTCTGCGGCATTACCGGCAAGTCGTCGAGGCCTTTGCCCCCCTGAAGGCGATGGTCTGCTATTCCATCAAGAGCTGCGGCAACCTCCACATCTGCCGCATGCTGGCGCAGGAGGGGTGCGGATTCGACGTGACCAGCGGCGGCGAGCTGTACCGCGCCCTGAAGGCGGGCGGTGATGCGAAAAAGATCGTCTACGCCGGCGTCGGCAAAACGGATCAGGAGATCATCGACGCCATCAACGCCGGCATCGCCGCGTTCAACCTCGAGAGCGAGGCGGAGATCGAAAACATCGACCGCATCGCCGGGCAGCTGGGCAAAACCGCCGTCGGCGCCCTCCGCGTCAATCCGGACGTCGATCCCCAAACCCACGCCAAGACCGCCACCGGCAAGAAACAGAGCAAGTTCGGCGTGGACATCGAACGCGCCGCCGGCGTCTTCGAGCGGTACCGAACCTTGAAGCATCTGCGCATCACGGGCGTGCACATTCACATCGGCGGGCCGGTGTACCAGACCGAACCGTACGTGCTCGCGGTCGAAAAAATCGTGGCCTTGATCGAGCAGCTTCAGCGGCGCGGGCACAGCATCGAGTGGTTCGATTTAGGCGGCGGATTCGGCGTCAACTACGAGGGGCCGGACCAGGCCCTTCCCATCGCCGAGCACGCCAAGGCCCTGATCCCGCTGCTTGTGGACAAGCCCTACCGCATCGTCCTGGAGCCCGGCCGCTACATCGCGGGCAACGCGGGGATACTGCTCACCCGCGTGCTGTACTGCAAAACCGGCGGGGAAAAGAGATTCGTCATCGTTGACGCGGGGATGAACGACCTGATCCGCCCGACGCTGTACGAAAGCTATCACCACATCTGGCCGGTCAAGCCCGATGCGGCCAACGTGCCCGTGCAGCGCAGCCGCGGTGAGGAGCCGCGCGGCGGCCAGGTCGTCGACGTGGTCGGGCCGATCTGCGAAAACGGCGACTACCTGGCCCGCAACCGCCCGCTGCCGCCGGTGCAGCGCGGCGATCTCCTGGCCGTCTTCACCGCCGGCGCCTACGGATTTGCCATGAGCAGCAATTACAACAACCGCCTGCGCGCCGCGGAGGTTTTTGTGGATGGCCAGCAGTTCCGCATCATCCGCCGGCGCGAAACCTACGACGATCTCGTTCGGCCCGAAGAGGCAATGGGCCAGTAACAATTTGGTCGATAAGTCACGGCGCGTCTCATGCACGCACGGTTCGCTTGCGTCGGGCCAGGAGGACCGGCGGTGCAACTGCCAGCAGGGCGAGACACGACGGCTCGGGAATGGCCTGAAAATTTTCCAGCACGATCTCGTTGGCGAACGCGCCGCTGCCGTAGAGGACCTGAAACGATCCGAGGCCGTCGGTTGTCACCAATCGACCGCCGTCGGCGACGTTCAGGAATGATCCGCTCAGAGCGAATCCCTGTCCCGCCTGCAGCATCAGGACGGTGAATGTATCGGTGTCGGCGGGGATAAATCCGTTGGTCAACGTCAGTTCGAGGTTGCCGCCCAGGGCCATGTTGCCCTGGATGGTCAGTGAATCGTAATCTGTTCCCTGATTCCGCCCGCCGATGTTGAAGGCGAGGGTGGAGGGATCGGAGGAAAGGGTGACATTGGCGATGATCGTGCCGGAACCGGTGAGTGTTCCATCGTTCACTGCCAATCCACCGGGCGCCTGGATGGTTCCGTTGTGAACGGCCACGATTCCGTGGTTCGTGAAGGTGTAATTGGCTGGGAAGCCATCGGAGCTTTTTGTACTGATGTACAAGGTTGAGCCGTTGGTGGCTTCGAGGATTCCGTTGTTGATGAGGTTGGCAACGTAGGTATAAGTGCCGAGTTCAGGGTAGAGGTCGGAATCGATCGTGTCGTTATTGATGAGGGTTTCGCCGCCGAGCTGGTAAATGCCTTGCATCGTGGCGTGACTGCCCAGGGTGAAGGTGGAGGATTCGCCGAGGCTGATGTTGTCCCCACCCGTGCCGACGACGTTGAGGTTGTCCCAGGTTTGGCTCCCGAAAGCGTCAATCATTGTTCCCCTTGTCAGGTACATGTTGTGCCCGCTCAGATTGATGCCATTTTGGACCTGTAGGTACTCGTCGACCTGCAAATCGCCATTAATGACGGTTACGCCGCTGAGCGTGGCGCCATGTACATAAAGGCTGCCGCCGCCGACGTCGATGGTGCCGTTGGCGATGGTACCGCCTATGTTCCAGATTCCGCCGTAGTTGGCGGGTTTGAGAATCGCGCCGGTGTTGTCCAAGTAACCATCGCCGTTGAGGACGACGGTGCTGTCGGCCGAGACGATGAACTTTCCGATTCCCGCTGTAGTGTAGTGGCCGCCCAGCTCGACATAGCTGCCGTTGGTCGCGCTGATCGTGCCGGCGTTGCTCCAAGTGCCGCCGAGCACCAGGGTCGACGCGTCGGCCGTCACTATGCCGCCGCTGGCGTTGATCCAATTGGTGGCTCCAATGTCGAGAGTTCCACCATTGGTGGCCTCGGCCAAGGTGTTGTTGGTAAAATTGCTGGTGTTGATTCCCACTGGCCAACCCCCGCGGGTGTCTGCGTTGATGGTGCCGTTGTTAACAAGCGAGCTGCCGTTGTATCCAAGATTTAAACCGTAGGCCAAGTCATAAAAATAGGCGCCACTGTGCACCGTCGTATTGTTGCCCAACGTGAGGGTGACGGGACTGGGGGAGGTGGGGCCGCTCACGGAGACCCAGGCGAACATTTGGGGGACGATGTTAATGTTGTTGAGAACTTGGCTTGGGCCATCGAAGTAGATGTAGCTATTCTCGTTCAAGGGAACCAGATTATGGGTGCCGAGGGTTAGCCCGTTCCGTACGTAGAGATTCCCGTTAACCTGCAAATCTGCGCCGTTAACGGTCACGCCATTGAGCGTTCCGTTCTGGACGACGAGGCTGCCGCCGGAGATGGTAACGGTGGAATTGGCGATCGTGCCGCCGTTGAGTTGGTAGGTACCGGCATCGAGGTTGATCGGCGCCGTGAGCGTTCCGGCGGTGTGATCCAACGTGGCATTAGCGGAATTGAGCGTCAGACCATCCGTAACGACGTCGGAATTGAGCGTGACCGTGTAAGGCGAGCCGGCGGCGGCGATGACCGCAAGATAATTGGTGCCCGGCGGCGTGCCGTTATTCGGATAATTCGGCTGCGTCGACCAGGCGGAAGTGCTGGTCCAGTTGCCGCTGCTCGCCGAGAGCCAGGTCGCCGTCGTATCGCCGCGGCTGAGGCGCGGCAGAGCGAAAAGAGTTGCGGCCAAAATCGCTCCGACCTTACAGCCCCTGCTGTGCCGACACCCCTTCCATGGAACCCGCATCACAAGGTCGGATTCTTGGATTGCATTTTTCGCTACGTTTTGACCTCTGGAGAATGTTCGACGTGCCAAGTACATGACGCTCTCTCCCTTGGTTGAGCCCACGAATCGCGTCCGGTGATTTGCCCCGAAAACGAAATCATAAAGCCCCAAACCAAACGGGCCAGCCGCGTTTACCCGGCGCGGCGGCCTGAAACCCGTCAGTCTGCAGAAACGGCATCCTCGGAAAACCCGGCTGAAATGTTCGGCCCCGGCAAACGACGCCGCGGACCGAAAAGTCATTTCGTCTGCGAACGCCTACGGGAGCGATTTTACTGCGGAAGTTTTTGAGAACGAAAGGGAATTCAAAAATCGCGGAAATCCGGCGATCTGCGGCGTTTGGGAATGCACCTTTTGCAGCGCTGAGGATCGCGGTCAGAAGGGGAGGGACTGGTCCATCCAGTCGTCGTTGCGGAGGACCTGTTTGCGGTTGAAGCGAGCCAGGCGTTCGGCGCGGGCCTGGGCCAGGGCGATGAGCCTGGCAGGGCCGATGCCGCGCCATTGGCGGCGCAGGCGCGCGGCGTGACGCATGAGCAGATCATCCTCGGCGCTGGCGAGCATTTGCGCGGAGCCGGGGTCGCCTTGGCGGGCGGCGCGGCCGTAGAGCTGGCGATCGACGCGGCCGGAGGTGTGGGGCTCGGTGGCGATGACGTGCAGGCCGCCCATTTCCGCCACGCCACGGGCCAGGCGGATGTCGGTGCCGCGGCCGGCCATGTTGGTGGCCACGGTGATTTTTCCCTGCTGCCCGGCCTCGGCGACGATGGACGCCTCCTGCGCCGTCTGGGTGGCGTTGAGCACACGATGCGAACGGCCGAGGGCGGCCAGGCGGCGGCTCACTTCCTCCGAGGCCAGCACGCTGCGCGTCCCCACCAGGACCGGCGCGCCGGTATCGTTGATCTCGCACACGCGATGGACCACGGCTTCCCATTTCTGCAAGAGCGTGTCGAAGAATCGCAGGGGCAGGTGCGTGCGGATGCAGGGCTTGTTGGTGGGGATGCGGATGACGGGGCGGTGATAGATCCCCCACAATTCGCCGCGGGATTCCCAGGCGGTGCCGGTCATCCCCGCCATGATCGGATATTGGCGGAAAAACCGCTGGAAGCTCATGCGCGCCAGATTTTCCTTGTCGGCGGTGACCGGCACGCCTTCCTTGACCTCGATGGCCTGATGCAATCCGTGCCGCCAGGACCGATCCGCCATGATGCGCCCGGTGAACTCGTCGACGATCTGCACCTTGTCCTCGGTGCTGACCAGGTATTGCTCGTCGCGGATGAAGCAGTAGCGTGCCGTCAGCGCCTGCGTGACCAACTCCTCGCGTCGGCGCTGGCCCTGCCAGAAACCGCCATCGTCCCGCGCCAACTCATCCAGGCGGTTGTGGCCGCGCTGCGTGAGCTCGACGCTGCGGGTGCTCCAGTCGATGGTGAAATCGGCCTTCTGCTGAAGTTGAGCGGCCAGGGTGTCGGCGTGCTGGTAGAGTTGCGTGTTGCCTTCGGCCTCGGGGGAGTTGGAAATGATCAGGGGGGTGACGGCCTCGTCGATCAGCAGGCTGTCGGCCTCGTCGACGATGACCTTCCACAATCCCGGCACCAGCAGGCGGCCGTGATGCGAGGGGGCGATCAGCAGGCCCACGGCCGTCTGCGTCGCCGTGCGCAGATTGCCCAGGGCGATTTGATCGCGCAGGAAATCCGCCACCAGTTCCTTGCTGGTGATGTACACGACGTCGCGGCGGTAATGATCGTAGCGCTCGGAGGGGGTGGTCTCGTGGATGACGTACCCGACGTTCAGGCCCATCAGCTCGTAGATGGGGCGCATGTCGGTGGCGTCGCGCTGGACCAGGTAATCGTTGACGGTGATCACGTGAACGGGCCGGCCCATCCACGCCCAGAGGCTGGCTGCCACCGCCGCCGTGAGCGTCTTGCCTTCGCCGGTGGCCATCTCAGTGATCAGCCCTTCGCACAGGGCTACGGCCCCCATGATCTGCACGAAAAACGGGCGCAGCCCCACGCCCCGCACCGCCGCCTCGCGCCCCAACGCCAGCGCTCGGTCCAGGGCAGGACCGTCCAGGCGATCCAGGCGGGCAAGGTCGCGCAGCTCGGCCACTTCCTCGCGGAAGCGCGTCGCCCCCAAAGCGTGGATTTCCGGTTCCAGCGTTTCCACCCGCTGCGCTTGCGCCGCCAGGCGCGGCAGAATTCGCCGCTTGTTCTTGAACCAGCCGACCATTCCGTGACAGAATTGATCCAGCCCGCGCAGTTCCTTCGCCTTGACGCGCCGGGCGTCGAAGACGGACCAAAGATCGTGGGCAACCGAGGACATGGGCTACAGCCATCTGCCGGTGTCGTTGGTTTGGATCAATTGCAGGAACCGGCGTGTCCATTGCCAGAGGAGCGGTTTTTTGTTCAAGGTCAGGCGGACGTAGGCGCGCTGGCCGGCGTAGAAAAGCCCGCCGGCGTTGTCGAGCTTGACCCGCGCCTCAAAGTGGGGCGTTTCCGAGTGCGTTCCATTGGGATCGTGGGGATCGACCATGATGTCGCCGCCGCCGGCCTGCCCCAGGGCCGGGTGGGCGATTTGCGTCACGGCCGCCGGAGGAATGGTTACGGCTCCACCCGGCACGGTGCGGCCGAGCATGCCCGCCAGGCGGATTTCCGCCTTGGGATTGGCGAAACGCTGCACCAGTTCGGCGTCTTTCTGCTGGATGTCCCCCTTGACGATGAGGCGATCCAGCACCGCGACGCTGCCGATTTCTTCGCCGCGGGGCAAGAACGTGTCGGGCAATTCGCGCAGCATGGGGGCCACCAGCCGTCCGGTGAACGGCGCCTTGAGCTGCAACTGTTCCTGGCGTTGGCGGGCGTCGGCCAGCTTGCCTTGCCAGGCTTCCAGGTCGGCCTGGTCCTTGGCCAACTCGTTGAGGTCCGTGGCCCGCGATTGGCGGATGCGCGCGTTGATCTCCTCGATCCGCGCCTGGGCGATTTCGATGTCATGCTGCACCACGGGGTTGGTCATTTGCAGGATGAGCTGGCCGGCCGCCACGAGCTGCCCGTCGGTGGCGTAGATGCCGCTCACCCGGCCCTCGGCGCCGGTCTTGAGCGTCCCGCTGATCAGCATGCCCGAAGGACCGGTGGGATCATCCGGCTGGACGACGCCCGCGAATTCCACGTGCACCGGGAATCGGATCAGGCCGACCAGCACCACGATCGCCGCCACCACCGCGCCGCTGAAGGCAATGGCTCGACCGCGCTTGCGGTGCAACTCGGGTTCCAGGAGCAGGTATTTGCCCAGGCGGATCACCGGAACGAACAGCCAGGTGATGACTCCACCCAGCCCCATCAGGATGCCCAGCACCGGTATTTTGTAGGTGACGATCAGGATGATCATCACGCCGACGAACACGCGGTAGATGCTGCTGGCGATCGCGTAAAACAACAGCCACAGGCGCTGGCCCAGCGGCGGCAGCGGCTGGGTCAGCTTCAGGTGGAACACGTGCCGCTTGATCAGCCCCAGGGCGTATTCCGTGCTCTTTTGCCGCAGGTTGGGAATCTCCAGCAGGTCCGACAGGATGTAATAGCCGTCGTAGCGGAGCAGCGGGTTGGCGTTGAAGATCAACGTGGAGACCGAGGCGATGAACATCGCGTTGTACGCCAGTTGGTTGATCAGCGGGTCATTGGCGTGGTTGGTGTACGCCCAGACGAACGCGCACAAGGCGGCGATGAACAGCTCGACGATCATGCCCGCCGCGCCCACGAATATGCGTTGCCATTTGTTGGGAAAGGCCCAGGCGGTGGAGGCATCCACGTAGGGCGTGGGGACCAGCACCAGGAGCATCACGCCCAGCTCGTGGCATTCACCGCCGAACCTGCGGCACGACGCCGCGTGGCCCGTTTCGTGACAGAACTTGATGACCACGAACGTCGCGTAGAGATAAAAGATATTTTCCCAGTTGTGTTGGAAGTCCAGGGCGTGGGCGCCGGCGGCCTTGAGGGCCGTCCACTTCGGAAGCACCACCGCCAGGGCGCTGCAGATCACGATCAGCCAAATCAGCGCCCCCAATTTGCTGAACAGCAGCCGGGCCACCGGCATCCATCGCCGCAAAAAAGCATCCGGATCCCAAAAGGGAATGCGCGGGAACAGCACGTTCATCAGCCGGTTCTGTATCTGCCGCTTGACCATCTGCTTGTGTCGGCGGAGCAGCACGGTGGCATCGGGGGTGATGTTGGTTTCCAGCAAATTGGCGGCGTAGAGCTGGCTGAGAATCTGGATGACTTCCGGCTGGGTGGGCGCCTCGTCGGCGAGTTGGCCGCCGACCAGGTCCCAGGCTTCGGCGACGGTGCGCCGGCCGTCCAGCAGCCCCACGAAGCGGTAGGCCGGATCGCTGAGGCGGTGGAACTGATTCCCCGCCGGATCGCGCACGACGTACCACCGCTCCCCGCGGTAGTGCTGCCGCGAAATTTGCGCCCCGGCGCGCAGCCGCGGCTTAAGCGTCGCCACGCGATACCAGCTTTCAGAAAATGTGGGACGCAGTTGCAGAGTCATGGGGCTAGTTGCTGGTTGCTGGTTGCTGGTTGCTAGAAAAAGCCAAGGCGGCCGGCTGATTTTCTCTAGCAACTAGCAACCAGCAACTAGCAACTCATATCCACAATTTTAGGCGCACGTAATCGACCAGCTTGTGGGTCCAGATCCAGATGACGGGGCGTTTCCGCACGTCAATGCGGGCCTCGCCGGCCATGCCCGGACGCCAGGTGTCGACAAGCTGGTCCAACTTGGCGTACACCGTGAAGACGTTGTCCCCTTCCTTGGCTTGGCCCAGGGGAACGATGCGCTCGATCAAAAACCCGTACTTTTGCGTCGGCAGACTGGTCGTGGCCAGCTTGCCGCGCTGGCCGGGCTGCAAATCCTGAATGTCGCGCTCGCTGACGGAAAGCTCGGCCCGCAGGCTGTCGTTGGCCGCGACGATGAACAGCTCATCCCCTTGCTTCTTGGGCGCCAGCACCTGATCGGTCAGATCCCCCTTGAGCACCAGGCCCTCGAAGGGGGCCTTGACCTGGGCGCGGTCGATCTGGTCCTGGTAGAGGCGGGCTTCGGCGTTGGCGGCGTCGATCTGCGCCTGAGCGATGGCCGCATCCGCCTGCTTCTCCGGATCGGCCGCGAACTTGACGTACTGGGCGTGCGCCTTGGCCGCCTCGGCCTTGGCCGCATCCAGCTTCAGCTTGATGTCCGACACGTCCATGGTCAGCAGCGGCTGGTCCTTTTTCACGCGGTCGCCCGGCCGCACCAGCACGCTCTTGATGTATCCGTCGAAGGGCGCTTCCAGCTTGCGCTTGTCGATGGCCTCGAATTGGAACGGCGCGCTCACGTGATAGATGGGCTTGAACAGGCACAGGAACAGCACCGCGCCGACGGCGGCGGCACTGAGCACCTTGGCCAGCATGTGCTGCGGGCCGATGATCTTCTTGCCCAGCTCGCGCAGGCTCAAGCCGGCCTTGGTGATCAGCCAGCGGTCGTTTTGATAGCGGTCGTAAAGTTGGGGCGCCAGCAGATCCACGGCCACCGACAAGCCCGTGAACGCCTGCTGCGAAATGCGCTGTACCGGCGGGAATTCCAGGGTGATGGCGCCCACGACGTCCGCCCGCCGCCGCAACGGCAGGGAGAGCACGATGTTGCCGCCTTCGCCGCGCGACAGAATCTGCGCCGATCGGCTGACGTTGGCGGTGCCGCCCCCTTCAGGATCGAAGTGCACCGGCTCTTCCTGATCGACGCACTCTTCCATCACCGTTTCCAGGAGTTTGACCAACTCCTGCTTCTTGTCGAACTGCTCGGTGTGGGAGAGGGCCTTGACGCGGATGCGCTGACCCTTGAACCAGCCCAGGGAGACGCGGCTGGCGCCGGTGCGCGTGGCCAATTCGTTGCACAGGTTCATCGCCGCCGACTCAAAACCCTCGGCGGTGGCCACCGCGGTGGCCAGTTGCAGCACGTGCTGATGCGAGTGGGCGATGATCTGCGCCTGCTCGCTGTTGCGCCGCAGCGAAAACAGATCGAAATACCCCGCCACCAGCTGCATGGACATCAGCCGCTGCTGAGCGCGCTCGAGGTTTCGGCAGCGGGTGATGACCGCCGTGGCCGCGACGAGCTGGCCGTCGGCGCGCAGAAGCGTGATCAGGCAGTACTGCGGCTCGGGGGCGTTGTCGCCGCTTTGGATTTCGATGGCCCCGTCGCGGCCCTGGGCGATGCAGGGCTTGAGCAATTCCTGAAAGGCGGCGATGGCCGCCGCACGCATCTCGGCCGTGCTCTCGTCCGGGCGGATGTGGGCGATCAGCCGCAGGGTCGCCCCCTGCTCCCCTGCTTCAGTGGCAAACCCGGCCGCTTCGGTCCCGGCCACCATCACCGCCTGCGTCGTCAGCAGATCGTTGATGAACTGCGGCAGGTTGGCCGAGGCGGTCAACAGCCGCTGCACCATCTTGGACCGCGAGCTGCCCTGCTCCTGCGAGCTCGACTCCGATCCCTGTGATTCAACGATTCCCGAGGCCACGATTCACCTTGTCCATTTTCGGCCAGATCGCCCACATTTCACCCACCGTCGCCAGGTACCCTCCTCGGATTATTGGACATTGGGAATACTGGCGCTGCCACAATTTCGACATTATTTTTTCTTGAAGGACCTATTTCCAGTGAGGGTCTAGGGTTGCGGCACGCGCACGTTGAGCTCCAACCCCGCCGGTTTGTCCTCATCGTTGGGCAACTCCAGCCGCACGGTCCGCTTATCCACCGTCGAGTCCACCACCGGATCGAAGAAAATAACCGTGCCCGTCATCCACTGATCCGGCTCCATCACGTAAGCCGCCTGTAGCTTGTCGCCCAATTTCAGCTTCGCCGCCTGCGTCGGCGTAAGGTGCAGGTCCACCCACAGCGGTTTATTGCGAACGACGGTCAGCGCCCCTTCCGGACGGGCCGGGTCCACCACCTCGCCGGGTTGAAGGCTGATCTTTTCCACGATCCCGCTCACGGGGCTGAGCAGTTTCATCTTTTCGACTTTCGTCTGCTGCTTCAAAAGAGCGGCCTGCTTTTGCGAGTGCTCTTCCTTGGCGTAGCGGATCTGAATTTCGGCCTCCTCGTAAGCCAGCTTTGCCTGCTCCACTTCTTCGACGTTGGCGCCGCCGTTTTCGTACGCCTTTTGCTTGTTGTCTCGCTCGCGCTTCTTGGAATCGCGGTCGACGACGGCCGCGTCGATCTTGCTCGTGGACTCGGCCTCGATCTTCATCGCGTTGTATTCTTGCTGTTCCAGGTCGCTATCTTCCGTGGCCAGGACCTGACCCACCGTCACGTGATCGCCCGGCTTGACCAGCATCTCCTTCAGGATGCCCAATTCGGTGAAGGACAACGCGTGCTTGGCGGATGGGGCGCTCAGCGCCTGGACGGTCTGGCCCTGGGCGGCGTCGTTGCCTCCGGTGGCCTCGCCCCCCGCCGACAACGACAGCAGGCACAACACCATGCCCGCTATGACGCTTTGCTGAATCGACTTACCAGGAATCATGAGAGTTCAACACCTCTGGCTATTTGTTTATCGACACAGTGGTTCGCGTCCCCCCACCCCAAGGGTCGAACAGTGAAGCATAAACAGCGACCCCCCGCCCTGTCCACCACTACTTAGGCCGCAGACCCAAACATTTAGATGATGCTAACGATACCCCAGCCGCTCCAAGTCCTGCTCGCTCAGCCCGAAATGGTGTCCGATCTCGTGCAAAACGGTGATGTACACCTGGCGGACCAGTTCCTCTTCGCTGTTGCAGATGGATTCGATGGGCCGTTGAAAGATGTAGATGACATCCGGCAAGGTGCCCGAATCCTCGACGCTGCGCACGGTTCTTGGCCGGCCGCGGTAAAGCCCCAGCAGCGTGCCGCCGCGCACGCCGGCCGCGCGAAGGTGCCGCGGCCCGGGGTCGTCCTCGACTTCCACCGGCACTTCCTCCAGAAACTTGGCGAATGCCTCCGGAAGCGTCGCCAGCGCCGCCTGCACCAACTCGGCGAATTTCGCTTTGCTCACCCGGTAAGCCACCGCTAGAATCTCCGCCCGTATCTTAGCACCACGAGGGTTGTATCATGCGAATCGCTTTGTGCATCGTTCTGGCGTTTTTTCTTTGCGGTTGTGGCACGCCCAGCTTTTTGATCACTCCCGTCTCCAACACCTTTGAATTGCAGGAGATCAAGGCACAGCCCGGGCGCGGCGCGGGCAAGATCCTGATCGTTCCCGTCGAGGGGATGCTCATCGACGATCGCAGCGGCGGTTTTTTGCGGCCGCAGGAAAACCCGCTGAGCCTCTTCGTGCAGCAGCTGGACAAGGCCGCGGATGATGATTCGGTCAAGGCCGTGGTGCTGCGGGTCAATTCCCCCGGCGGAACGGTGACCACCTCCGACACCATGTACGATGCCCTGATCCGCTTTCGCCAAAAGACGCACAAGCCGGTCGTCGCCTCCGCCCAGGAGGTCGCCGCCAGCGGAGCCTATTACCTGAGCTGCGCCGCCGACAAAATCGTCGTCGCCCCCACGTCGGTCGTGGGCAGCATCGGCGTCATCTTCGAAACCTTCGACGTCGTGGGAACGATGGAAAAAATCGGCGTGCAGTCCGAAGCCATCAAGAGCGCGGAGCTGAAGGACATGGGCTCGCCGTTCAAGCACCTCACGCCCCGCGAGCGCCAGGTCATGCAGTCGATGGTCGATGAATATTTCGACCGATTCAAATCGGTGGTGACAGCCCATCGGCCGATCAAGGACCAGGCGACGCTGAAGCTCGTGACCGACGGCCGGGTCTTCAGCGGTCAGCGTGCCGTCGAATTGGGATTGGCCGACCAGACCGGCCGCCTGGACGATGCCGTCGAGTTGGCCCGGCAATTGGCGCATGCCCCCGAAGCCTCGGTCATCATGTACAAGCGTCCCTACGGTTATTCGGGGTCGATCTACGCCGATACGTCCACCCCCACGCCCCAGGCCAATGAGATGAATTTGAAACTTCCCATCAACCAGGTTCTGCTGCCCACCGGATTTTATTATTTGTGGCAACCGTAGGCGCAGGCCCAAGTCGCTGGTGCTGCTGGCGCACCGGCACGTGCCCCCCATGATTCGAATCGCGTGCACAAAGTGTAAGAGCGTTTTGACGGTGGATGACGCCTTTGCCGGCGGCGTTTGCCGTTGCCAATACTGCCGGACCATTCAAATGGTGCCCGCGCATCTCAAAGGCTCTGCGGACGACATACCGGCTGCCGCCGATGCCGCGGCCAACGCATCGATGGGCAACCGCGCCTCGGGAGAACGACAAAGCGCCGCGGGCGAACCGGCTGGCTCAGAGGCCGGTAATGCCGCCACTTCCGCCAAGGCGCGCGGATGGAGGGTGATGGGTGCTCTTTCGGACGCAAATCTGTTAAAACTAGGTATTGTGGTCGCATTTATCCTTTTCCTACTGCTAGTGGTACTGGTGTTAACCTTCGCGCGTTAATGGGTGGGTTGGCCAGAAGTCGTTTCCCTTGCCTTAAAGACCGGCGGTAAAGTTGCGACTTGCCTGCGAAGCGCAATTATCGGCGGTTATTGGCCAAAACCGTTTCGACGTTGTGAGTTACGTTTAATCGGACGGTGCCTCGTGGGAGGCATATGTGACCGGTTCGTGGTCACTTTTTGAACAAAATGCGCCGGGCACAAAAATTTCGCAATCAGTTTGCCGCCCGATTGCCGATGAATTTGCGCAGGGAAGACGCGGCGTTTTATCGGACCCCAAGTTGGGGGTTTTCAGCCGCAATTTGGCGAATTTTGCCTCACCCGTGGGCGGACGGCTGTCGTGAAACATTCTAAACGCAATGTCGTAGTCCTGACGAGTTTGATCGCACTTTTGAGCTTCACCAGCGCACTGTTGCTGGCCTTGGCGCCGCCACCGCTGGCTGCCGAAGGGTATGGGGCTCTGGCCGCCGGCGGTCAGGGGCAGTACCTCGATCAGGTCTTCCACACGGCCGTCGCCGCCAAGCCCGAGCAGTGGAAATACATCTACATTCACCACAGCGGCACTGCTTCGGGCAGCGCCCAAACCCTGGCCGTGGCCGGCATGGGCCTGTGCGATCACTTTTTGGTCGGCAACGGCGAAGGCTGCCAAGACGGCGAAATCCAGATCGGCCAGCGTTGGAACCAGCAGCAGCCGGCCGCCGCGCCACCCGGCGTCGACCACATCGAACCCAATTGCCTCAGTATCTGCCTCGTGGGCGATTTCGATAAGACCATGCCCACCCCCATGCAGTTGCGGCGGTTGACCCAACTTGTCAGCACGCTTCAGGCCCAACTGCGTATTCCAGCCGAACGCGTGATTCTGCTCAACCAGCCGGGTACGCCTTCCAGCGTGGGGCGATATTTCCCCGTAACCGCCTTCCGGGACCAGATCTTGCCTTAAAGGTTTGTGGCGTCCATCCTTGAGCAAAGCCGCAAGGCATTTGTGGCTCTTGGCCTAGGCAGTGCAAATCTAACAATTGCTTGCCAATTATGCTTCCCCGGTTTATCGTAATTGGTGACGGGTAGGCGACCTCTTGGGCATGCGGCCGGCTCCCGGATGCTCTTGTGGACCGGCCGTACCCCCGGCGATGATGAGGTGAATATTCGCGGGTATCGCTCGCACCAAGGCGCAGTTTTTATCGTTCTCGTTTATCTCGTCCTTGGTTAGCTTCCCTTCCTGTCATCCATCCGGCACGCGGGGGAGAAAACAGCCCGATCTCCGGATGGAACGCTGCTTGATGCCGCAAAAGCTCCTCAATTACGAGGTTTTGGAGCGCTTGGGTGAAGGAGCGCGTAGCGTGATCTACGCGGTGAAGGACCCGGCGACGCGCCAGGTCTACGCCCTCAAGCATGTTGTTCGCTCCGGATCCAAAGATCTCCGCTTCATCGAGCAGATGGAGACGGAGTACGAGATCAGTCGGCAGTTCTCCCACCCCAATCTGCGCCGATCCTACGATTTTAAGATTATCAAAACATTGCTGAGGAGAATCAGCGAGGCGTTTTTGCTGATGGAGCTGGTGGATGGCAAGTCCCTCGACGTGCGGCCGCCGGTGGAGATTGTCGAGATCATTGACACTTTCATACAGGCCGCCCAGGGACTCAAGGCCATGCACGTCCTGGGCTACGCCCACTGCGACACCAAGCCCAACAACATCCTCCGCACCGAGAAGGGACAGGTGAAGCTGATCGACTTCGGCCAGGGATGCAGGATCGGCACGATCAAGGAGCGCATTCAAGGCACGCCCGACTACATTGCCCCCGAGCAGGTGGCCCGCCGGCCCATCAGCGTCCAGACCGACGTCTACAACCTCGGCGCTACCATCTACTGGGCTCTGACCCTAAGAAACATCCCCACGGTCTACACCGTGAACAAAAAAGGCGAGAACAGCTTCCTGCTCGAGCAGACGATCCAGACGCCGGCGGAACTCAACCCGCGCGTGCCGCTGGGTCTGTCCAATCTGGTCATGGAATGCGTTTCCACTCGCCCGTCCAAGCGTCCTGCGGACATGGACGAAATCATCACTCGCCTCGACCTGATCAGACACCTCATGCTCAAATCGGATGCCTCCTTGGGACAGACGGGCTGAGATCCGCATCCGCGAAAGCCGATATGTTCAATCCCCCAAGGCCCCTTTGCCTCGCCGATTGAGCCGGCCGGTCCTCCGGCCGGTCTGCTCCAGGTATTGACCGATTCACTTCGCAGATTTCGTTTCCTACGATCCGTCTGGCATGAAACGAACGCTGCGATGGATTTCCTCGGCCGCCAGCGCCCTGGCCGAACCGCCGGACGGTGCCAGCGGCGCTTCCGGCGACGCCGGGTGGTTGGACGCCTATTCGCGCACCGTGATTGATGTGGCCCGGCGGGTCAGCCCCACGGTGGTGAACGTGGAAGTTCACCCCAGCGACGCCGCCGCACGCGGCCGCCGCGCTCCGGCCGGTGGCACCGGGTCGGGGTTCATCTTCACCCCGGACGGTTTCATCCTGACCAACAGCCACGTCGTCCACGGCGCCGGGCGGATCGACGCGGCTTTGCCGGATGGCCGCAAATTTGCCGCCGAGCTGATCGGCGATGATCCGGATACCGACCTGGCCGTCCTCCGCATCGACGCTCCGCAGCTTCCCTCGGCGAAGCTGGGCGATTCCTCCGCCCTGCAAGTCGGCCAGCTCGTGGTGGCCATCGGCAATCCGTACGGGTTTCAGTACACGGTGACCGCCGGCGTAGTCAGCGCCACGGCCCGCAGCTTTCGCTCGGCCTCGGGGCGACTGATCGACAACATCATCCAAACGGATGCCGCCCTGAATCCCGGCAACAGCGGCGGCCCCCTGGTCAGCGGCCGGGGCGAAGTCGTCGGCGTCAACACCGCCGTCATCCTCCCCGCCCAGGGATTGTGCTTTGCCATTCCCAGCAATACCGCGTCGTTCGTGGCCGGCCAGCTCATCCAGTCCGGGCGGGTGAAACGCAGCTACATCGGCCTGGGCGGCCAGGACGTGCCCCTGCTCCGGCGCCTCGTGCGCTATCATCGCCTCAAAGGCGAAAGCGGCGTCTTGGCCGTGCAGATCGAACCCGCCAGCCCCGCCTCCGCCGCCGACCTGCGCCAAGGCGACATCATCGTCGAATTCGACGACTCGGTGGTTGGGCGCATCGACGATCTACACCGCCTGCTGACGGAAGAGCGCGTGGGCAAACCCTGCCCGGTGGTCATTCTGCGCGGTACGGAGAAAATCACTCTCAACATCACGCCGCGGGAGATGCCGCGGAGGAGTTGACGCCGACCGCTGCGGCCGCGGCGCCGTTTTGCCTCGCTCGGATCGGACCGAATTCCGCTTCCACCGCCGCTTTCGCCCGCTCCATCTTCGGATACCGCACCTCGCGGTAGCCGCTGACGGACTCCGGGCATTTCAGCGCCGCCAGCGCCTTCTGGTAGCTGGCGTCGTCGGAAAGATCCACGCGATCCAATAGCGCCACGTACCAATCGCGGAAGGCCGCTTCGCGATGGTGCCAACCGGCCATCCGCCGCAGCCATTTCATGTGCCGAACCAGCCGAAGCTGCCAGTCGCTGGTGGTCATGCGGAAACGCAGGCGCACCGGGCCGAACTGCAGCTCGGGATTGGTGTGGTGGCGATAGCGCAGCCGGTCGCCGTTGACCACGTCCACGTTGTACTTGGCGATGTCGCGCTGCTTCTTTTCGAATCGCGTCAGCAGGTACGCCACGTACGGCTCGTCCTTGATGAGCGTGACCTTGGCCAAGTTCCAAATGACCGCGTGCGTGGCGGCGTAGCCGCGCTGGGCGCCGTCGCGGCGATAGAGCTTCCGCACCGTTTCCACGAACCGCCGCGCCAGGTTCAGGTCCTGGTATTGGATCAGGTCGTAAATGCGCAGGGCCAGGTCGTACTTGGCCTGCTCGCTCAGCTCGCGCATCTGCTTCATGGCCCCGCGGACCATCAGCTCGTAACGCCTGGAGAATTTCCCGCCGCGCCAATGCGTCTTGCGCAGGATGCGCGATTTGTTGGTGACCAGGTGTTCCCACGTGTCGGGCTGCGGCCTGGCGGGCAGGACGCGCGGCTCCAGCGCCAGCTTGCGGCCGATGTTGAAGGCCTTGACGTTGCGGCGATGCTCGCGGCGGATGGTGTCCTTGATCGCCCAGGCGATCGATCGCGTCGACACCGGGATCAACCCCAACTGATGGGCCACGCCCAGCATCATGATGTTCACAAACAGCTTGCTGCCCAATCGCCTCTCGCAGATTTCCGACAGATTCGCCGCGTAACTGTGCTGCGCCTCGCACTGCTGCAGAATCTGCTCGCGCAGAATCTCCGGGTCAAAATCATCCTTGCCCAGCAGCGTGTAGACGGTGGACTGCTTGTGCAGGTTGAGCACGGCGGCGGTGTGCTGCGGCGAGCCGACGCGGAACGGCTCGCGCGGGTCGATGGCCCGCGCCGCTTCCAGGATGTCGATCCCCAAAAGCACATCCGCCTTGCCGTAGGGGATCGAGCCGGTCGTCGCCGGCGTGGTGGCGCATCCGTTGTTGTTCACGAACGTGATCTGGGCGAAGACCCCGCCGTTGCGGATCGCCAGCCCTTTCTTTTCCTGGAAGACCACGTGATACCCTTCCTTGTGCCCGGCGCGCACCAGGATGGCGCCGACGATGCCGATGCCCATCCCTCCCACCCCGCTCATGTGGATGCGCCAGGTCTTTCCCGCCGCGGTCATGTCGTGGTGAAAATCCGGCTCGGGCAGGCGGGCCAAATCCATCCGCGGCAGCGTGTACCGCCGACGCTTGTGCCGAAGCACCGTCACCTGCTCGAAGCTGGGGCAGGGCTTGACCGATTCGGCGATCTCGTTGCTGACCAGCACGCGCTCGCAGGCGCCGTCGTTCACGCACCAAGTCAGGTCCGTGTCGATCTTTCGCCCGTAGTCGGTCTGGATGGAGGTCAACCCCGGGCACGCCGTGACCGCCGTGCATTCCAGGCAGTTTTCGCACACCTCCGGCGTGATGTTCATGTGCGTCTTGCGCGGCAGATACCCGTGCTTCTTGATGATCCTCCGCTCTTCCTTGAGCATCCGCCGCTGGTAGGTAATGCCGCATTCCTTGTCGGCGATGACGACCTTCACGCCGTCGCTCAGGATCGCCCGTTCCAGGATCGCCTTGTATTTTTCGCGCTGCGCCGGCGAGAGCTTCACGACGGTCAGGGGACTGGTGCCGGCCATCCCCCGCGCGATCTCTTCGATGTCCTGGATGTACGAGCGGTTGCCCAGCAGGTCCAATTCCGTCCCCGCGTGCTCCTGGTGGCCGGTCATCGCCGTGGTCTTGTTTTCCAGGATGATGTAGGTGATGTCCTGGTTGGCCTTGATCGAATTGCTGATGGCGATCTGGCCGGAATGGAAAAACGTTCCATCCCCCATGAAGACGATCTGCTTGTTGGTGATGAACGGATCGATGCCCGAGCCCGTGCCGCCGCCCAACCCCATGCCGCTGTAGTTGTGCATGAGCTGCTCGGTGGGCGCGAACATCAGCATCGTGTAGCACCCGGTATCCCCGTGCGCCACCAGGTCCACCGGCGGCATGCCGTGATGCTTCGCCATGTACCGCGGATCGGCCAGGTTGCGGCGGATTTCCAGAAGCACCGCCGAACTGTCCCGATGCGGACAGCCCGGACAGAACGTCGGCGTGCGCACGGCCACCGCCTGCTGAAACACCTGGAGCTTGGGCTTGCTGGCGGCACGCAGGCGATCCAGCTCGCTGCTGAGCCGCCCGTTGCGGCTCTTGGCCGGAAGCTGCTGGGTGGCCTGAAACAGCGGGATCAGTTTTTGCGCCAGCACCGAATAATTCAGCCCGCGCGCCTCCGGAATTCCCTCCTTGCCGCCGGGGAACGTTTTGCCGTACAGCCGCGAGGATATTTCCGCCGCCTGATCCTGCGGCAGCGCGTGGAACAGGGCATCGCGAATGTTCTTCTCCAAGAAACTGCGCCGCTCCTCGATGACGATCATCGTGTCGCACAGCGCGGAAAATTCCTTCACCAACTCCACGTCCGCCGGATAGCTCAGGCCCATCCGCAACACGGGCAGCAGCCCGGTCAATTCCAGTTCGGCCAGCACGTGCCGCAAGTACGGCCCGCCCATGCCCGTGACGATGAATCCCAGCGGCGCCGGCACGTCGCGATTTTCGTGGGGGATGATGCGATTGAGTCCCAGTTCCCGCGCCGCACGCATCGTCGTCGCAAAACGCTGCGGGAAAAGCAGCTCCCTTTGCCACGTTCGCGGCGGCAACAGCACCTTGCCCAGATCGATCTGGGACGTCTGCAGCGTGATCTTCTGCTGCGTGTTGATCGAGGGAAATTGATTGGGCCGGCACTGAACCGTTCCGCCCCCGTCGGCCTGGGCGACGGTGGCGATGTATCCCACGTAAAGCCCAGCGGTCTGGCTGAGCTTGAAGCCCAGGTTGATCCAGTCCTTGAATTCCTGCGGCTCACCCGGATCCAGCACCGCCATGCGAAGATGCTCGCACAAGAACCGGCTGTCGGCCGGCACCTGCGTGCTCTCGCACCACGGGTCTTCCCCCAGGATGATGACGGCGCCTCCTTGCGGATGCGTCCCAGCCAGATTCCCCAGGGCCAGGGCATCGGCCGCCACGTGCGCCCCGATGTTCTTAAAGACGGCGATCGCACGCGTCGGGAGCATCTGGCTGCCGTTGACCGCCGCCACCGACAGCGCCTCGTTGTTCGCCTGAAACGCGCGCACGCCCTTGGCGCACAGCAGATCGCGCAGTTCGCTGATCACGTCGAAGAAGCTGGCCACCGGCGAGCCGGGATACCCCGTGATGAGATGAACGCCCCCCTCCGTTTCCAGGGCGCCTTTAACGAGCAGCTCATTGCCGGTGAAGATTTCAGGGCCGGATTCGGCCAGGAAACGTGGATCGATGGCCATGACAGTCTGTCCTTCCGCGGGTCCCGAACCGCCGGGATCGGCATGGCTTGTCCCGAATAACTCGGGACAGGAGATACCGTTCTTTCACCGCAGTGTAAGAGACTCTTGACGTTGCCGGGATTTCATGGCCGCCAACGCCGCTGTCGCCCACGTCCCTACATCGGACGTGCGACCGCAAAACAGAGCAAAATTGTATCCCGCCAGACGGATAAGTCCATGCAGTTTTGGATTCTCGCACCCGCTTATCCTTGAAATTTCGCGGCAAAAATACCGACAATTTGGCGGGCCACCGATTCGAGGTTCCTGGGCACGGGGACACGCGCTCCCTGCGGGGCCGGCAGGCCGTAAAGGCCCGCTCCCGGCTGTATCCAGCGGAAATCCAGAAAGCCGGGATCGCCCGGTTCGTAACGCACCCATTCCAATTGGGCAAAATAGAGTTTCCAGGAAACGAATTTTCCGGCAAGGATCAGGCCGTCGCGGCCGACGAAGATCTCGCGATTGTCGGGATGCTTGAGCCGGCGCACGGGGAGCGTGGCGGCGAGATAGCCGATGCCGGCCAGCAGTCCCATCACGCCGGCGAAAATCGCGGCGACGATCAGCCATACGCCTCGCGGGATGGGGGTGTCGCTGGTCCGGGCCACATAAACGCACACGCCGATCAGAATCAGCAGCGAAACGCCCAGGATGAGCAGGAGCCCGCGAAAACTTTTCTTGGCCAGCCTGCGTTCGGTTTGGATGTGCCGCATCCATTCTTCTTCGGTGCAGCGCCAACGGCCAAGGACCTGCGTGCCGGCGAGGATTTCATCCGCCTGCCGCGCCAGCTTGCGGTAAGACAAGAGGATGAACAGCGTGATAACGGCCCCAAACGCCCCGGCGCCCGCGGCGACGAAGCCGATCGCCAGCAGCGCTGCTCCACCCGCAAAGCGCGAAACCATCGCGGCGATAAGCCCCAGCACCGCGACGAGCACAAAAAACTTCAGCACGGCCGCGGTAATGCGGACCGAACGACGCACCGGATTGACCGGAGGAGCGGGGATATCAGCGGCAGTCATCTGTGCTCCGCAAAGCGCTCACAGGCGGCCAATTATAACCGGGTTTAAAACAGCTTGATCGCCGGGCCCAGATCGCTGCTGCCCATGAGAAATTCATCGACGGCCCGGGCGGCTTGGCGGCCTTCGCTGATCGCCCACACGACCAGACTCTGTCCCCGCCGCGCATCGCCGGCGGCGAAAACGCCGGGAATGCTCGTGGCGTAGTTGCCGTCGCACTGCACGTTGCCGCGTGCGTCCAACTTCAGCCCCAATTGCTGGATCGGCCCATCGTGCTCGGGATGCACGAAGCCCAGCGCCAGCAGGCACAGATCGCAGGGCAGCTCGAATTCGCTGCCGGGAATTTCCTTCATGGCCGGCCGGCCGCTGGCGTCCTTGGCCCATTCCAGCCGCACGCCGTGCAGCTTTTTCACGCGCCCGTTTTCCCCGCTGAAGGATTTGGTGTTGATGGAAAAATCGCGGATTTCCCCGCCGGCAACGGCGTTGGCCTCTTCGTGGGCGGCGCTGGTGCGGAAGATCATCGGCCAATACGGCCAGGGTTGCACCTTGCCCTCGATGACGAACTGCGGCGTGCGCGCATCGACTGGCCGCGGCAATAGCTCAAACTGCTTGACGCTCTTGCATCCCTGGCGCAGGGCGGTGCCCAGGCAGTCGGCGCCGGTGTCCCCGCCGCCCAGGATAATGACGTCCTTGCCGCGGGCGTCGATCATCTGCTCGTCAAAAATCTGATCGCCCAGGTTCTTGCGGTTTTGCAGGGGCAGATAGGTCATGGCCAGATGGATGCCGGCCAATTCGCGGCCGGGGACGTTCAAGTCGCGGCTCTGCGTGCTGCCGCCGCACAAAATGATCGCGTCGAAATCTCGCCGCAGGTCATCCACCTTGACGTCGAAGCCGACGTTGGCGCTGACGACGAATTTGATCTCCTCGGCCTCCATGATTTTCAGCCGCCGCTCCACGAAGCGTTTTTCCAGCTTGAAGTTGGGGATGCCGTACATGAGCAATCCGCCGGCGCGGTCGGCCCGCTCGAAAATAGTGACCCAATGCCCAGCCTTGTTGAGTTGGGCGGCGGCGGCCAATCCCGCCGGGCCGGAGCCGACGACCGCCACCTTCTTGCCCGTGCGCGTCGGCGGAAGCTCCGGGCCGGTCCACCCCTGCTCGAACGCGTGCTCGATGATCGACAGCTCGATGTTCTTGATGGTCACCGGCTTTTCGTTGATTCCCAGCACGCACGCCTCTTCGCACGGCGCCGGGCAGACGCGGCCGGTGAATTCCGGAAAGTTGTTGGTCTTGTACAGCATCTCCAGGGCGTCGCGCCAGCGGTTCTTGTAGACCAGGTCGTTCCACTCGGGGATGATGTTCCCCAGCGGGCAGCCGTGGCTGGAGTTGCAGAACGGCACCCCGCAGTCCATGCAGCGCGCCCCCTGCTTGCGCAGCTTTTCCTCCGGGAAATCGAGATAGACCTCGTTCCAGTCCAGGAGGCGGAGTTTGATCTCCCGCCGCTTGGGCATCTCGCGTGCAATCTCTTTGAATCCCGTCGGCTTGCCCATTGCTGTAAATTCGAAATTCGAATGACGAATGACGAATGAAAAGAGGCGCATGACCGCCATTCGGTCATTGGTCCTTGATTCGTTATTCGTCATTCGTCATTCGTCATTTCCTTAAGCTTGTCTCTGCGCCAACTGCTGCGCCCGCGCCTCCTGTTCCGCCTGATGTTCCAGCACGCGGCGGTAGTCGATCGGCATCACCTTCACGAACCATTTGATCTCATTGTCGAAGTCGTCCAGGATCGCGCCGGCCACCGTGCTGCCGGTGTACCTGCGGTGGTTTTCCAGCAGGCGACGGATGATCTGGGCATCCTCCGGCTTGTCCGGCCGCTCCAACTCGACCATTTCCAGATTGCATAGGTCCTTGAACTGACCGGAGGTGTCGTAAACGTAGGCGATGCCGCCGGACATGCCGGCCGCGAAGTTGCGCCCCGTCGGGCCGATCACCACCACGCGCCCGCCGGTCATGTATTCGCAGCCGTGGTCGCCCACGCCCTCCACCACCGCCAAGGCGCCGCTGTTGCGCACGCAGAACCGCTCGCCCACCACGCCGCGCAGATAAATCTCGCCGGCGATGGCGCCGTAGCAGATCACGTTGCCGGCGAGGATGTTTTCCTCCGGCTTGAACGTCGCCTCCTTGGGCGGATAGATGATCACGCGCCCGCCGGAGAGGCCCTTGGCCGTGTAGTCGTTGGCATCCCCTTCCAGCTCCAGGGTCACGCCCTTGATGAGAAAGCACCCGAAGCTCTGGCCCGCCGAGCCGTTGAACTTGAAGTGAATCGTCCCATCCGGCAGCCCCGCCTGGCCGTATTTTTTGGCGATCTCGCTGGAGAGGATGGTGCCGACGGTGCGGTGGGTGTTCTTGATCGGCATTTCCACGCGGACTTTTTCGCCGCGTTCCAGGGCCGGCGCCGCCAGTTCCAGCAGCTTGTTGTCCAGCGCCTTCTCCAGGCCGTGATCCTGCTTCTGCACGTTATGCACGGCGACGTGAGGCCCGGCCTGCGGCTTGTGCAGGATCACCGAAAGGTCCAGATTCTTGCCCTTCCAATGGTCGCTCAGGTCGGCGAACTCCAGCATCTGGCTCTGCCCGACCATGTCTTCGAACTTGCGGAAGCCCAGAGCGGCCATGTAGCGGCGCACTTCCTCGGCGATGAAGAACATGAAATTGATGACGTGTTCCGGCTTGCCGGCGAATTTCTTGCGCAGGTCCGGGTCCTGGGTGGCGATGCCCACCGGGCAGGTGTTCAGATGACACACGCGCATCATGATGCACCCGGTGGCGATCAGCGGCGCCGTGCTGAAGCCGAATTCCTCGGCCCCCAGCAGCGCGGCGACCACCACGTCGCGGCCGGTTTTGAACTGCCCATCCGTCTCCAGGACGATCCGCCCGCGCAGATCGTTGAGCACCAGCGTCTGCTGCGTCTCGGCCACGCCCAGCTCCCAAGGCAACCCGGCGTACTTGATGCTCGTCAGCGGAGACGCGCCCGTTCCGCCGCCGTCGCCGCTGATCAGGATGTGATCGGCCTTGCCCTTGGCCACGCCCGCCGCCACCGTACCCACTCCCACCTCGCTGACCAGTTTCACGCTGATCCGCGCGTTGCGGTTGGCGTTCTTCAGGTCGTGGATGAGCTGCGCCAAATCCTCGATGGAGTAGATGTCGTGGTGCGGCGGCGGAGAGATCAGTTGCACGCCCGGCGTCGAGTGGCGGATCTTGCCGACGTACTCGTCCACCTTGTGGCCGGGAAGCTGCCCGCCCTCGCCCGGCTTGGCGCCCTGGGCCATCTTGATCTGCAACTGATCGGCGTTGACCAGGTACTCGGTGGTCACGCCGAACCGCGCCGACGCCACCTGCTTGATGGCGCTGCGCCGCCAATCGCCGTTGGCATCCCGCTTGAAGCGATCGGGGTCTTCGCCCCCCTCGCCGGTGTTGCTCTTGCCGCCGATGCGGTTCATGGCGATCGCCAGCGTCTCGTGCGCTTCCCGTGAGATCGAGCCGAAGCTCATCGCTCCCGTGCAGAAGCGTTTGACGATTTCCTGGGCCGGCTCCACCTCCTCCAGCGGCACCGGGTTCTGGGCTTTCTTGAAATGGAGCAATCCGCGCAGCGTGCAGTGCTGACGCGATTCATCATTCACCAGCTTGGTGTATTCCTGGAACGCCTTGAAGCCGTCGATCGGCTGAGTGAGGCCCAGGCGTATCGCGTGCTGCATCTTGGCGATGGTGTCGGGGTTCCACATGTGGTATTCCCCGTCGCGCCGCCATTGGTATTGCCCGCCGTCGTCCAGCACGTGGCCGTTGACGCGGATGGGGGGAAAACCGCGCCGGTGCCGCAGCAGCGACTCCTTGGCGATGACATCCAGGTCCACGCCGTTGATCCGGCTGCACGTGTTGGTGAAATATTTATCCACCAGCCGGTGGCTGAGCCCGATGGCCTCGAAAATCTGCGCCCCGCGATAGCTCTGCACCGTGCTGATGCCCATCTTGCTGGCGACCTTGAGGATCGCCTTGTTGGCGGCCTTGGTGTAGTTCTTCTTGGCGGCCTCCAGGCTCAGTTCCGCCGGAAACGCCCCGGCCTTGTGCAAATCCGCCAGGGTCTCAAACGCCAGGTACGGATTGATCGCCCCGGCGCCGTAGCCGATCAGCAGGCAAAAATGATGCGCCTCGCGCGCCTCGCCGGTCTCGATGACCAGCCCGCACTGCGTGCGCGTGCCTTCGCGGATGAGGTGATGATGCACCGCCGCCGTGGCCAGCAGGCTGGGGATCGGCGCCCGCTGGGCATCGACGCCGCGGTCGGACAAGACCAGGATCGACGCTCCCTCGCGCACCGCGGCGGCCGCGGCTTCGCACAGCGCCTCCACCGCTTTGGCCAGCCCCGCCTCGCCCTCGGCGACGTTGAACAGCATCGGCAGCGTCACCGCACGCAGGTCCCCGTGCGACACCTCGCGCAGCTTCTCCAAATCCGTGTTGGCCAGAATCGGCTGCTTCAGCTTGATCAGATGGCAGTTCTTGGGCACTTCGCTGAGCAGGTTGCCCTCGCGGCCCAGGTAGGTGTACAGGCTGGTCACCAACTCCTCGCGGATGGCATCCAGCGGCGGATTGGTCACCTGGGCAAAGAGCTGCCGGAAATACGCGTACAAGAGCTGCGGCTTGTCGCTCAGACAGGCCAGGGGCGTGTCCGTCCCCATGCTGCCCACCGGCTCCAGCCCGTTGCTGGCCATCGGCAGCATGATCATCTTGATCTCTTCCACCGTGTAGCCGAAGGCGTGCTGACGCACCAAGAGCGTCTCGTGGTCCACCTCCTGCACGTTCCGCGGCGCCGGCAGATCGTCCAGGGGGATCATGTATTCCTTGAGCCACTCCTTCCACGGGCGCTTTTCCACCAGGTTGCGCTTGATCTCGTTGTCGTCGATGATGCGGCCCTGCTTGAAGTCGATGAGGAAGATTTTCCCGGGCTGCAAGCGCCACTTCTTGACGATGTTTTTCGGATCGACGCTCAGCACGCCCACTTCGCTGGCCATGATGACCAGGTCGTCCTTGGTGACGTAGTAGCGGCTGGGGCGCAGGCCGTTGCGGTCCAGCACCGCGCCGACCTGGTTGCCGTTGGTGAAGACGATGCTCGCCGGGCCGTCCCACGGCTCCATCAAGCAGGCGTGATATTCGTAAAACGCCTTCAGCTCCTCATCCATCTTGTGGTTGTTCTGCCAGGCCTCGGGGATGAGCATGAGCATCGAATGCGCCAGCTCGCGCCCGTTGAGGGTCAGGAACTGCAGGGCGTTGTCGATCGTCGCGGTGTCCGAGCCGGACTCGGTGAGGATCGGGTACATCTTCTGCAGCTCGTCGCCGAAGACGTCCGATTGCAGGGAGCCGTAGCGCGCCCGCATCCAGTTGCGATTGCCGCGCAGCGTGTTGATCTCGCCGTTATGCGCCACGTAGCGGTAGGGGTGGGCCCGGTCCCACGAGGGAAACGTGTTGGTGCTGAAGCGCGAGTGAATGACGGCCAGGGCGGAGGAAAAATCCGACTCCGACAAATCCGGGTAATACTGCCGGACCTGATGGGCGGTGAACATTCCCTTGTAGATGATGCGCGTGGCGGAGAGCGCGCAGATGTAAAACATGCTGCGTGCTTCGGCGGGGAGGTCGCTGAATTCGATGCTGTTTTCCGCCCGCTGGCGGACCAGGTACAGCCGGCGGTCGAAATCCCGGCGGTTGTAGAAGGTGCTGCCCATGCCGACGAAAATCTGGCGAATCCGCGGCTCGCAGCGCTTCGGCGTTGGGCCGATGGATTTGTTGTTCACCGGCACGTCACGCCAGCCCAGCACCGTCATGCCGTAATCGCCGATGATTTGCTCGAAGATGCGCTCGCATTCCTGGCGTTGCACCAAGTCCTGGGGCAAAAAGACGTTGGCCGCGCCGTATTGCCCCAACGGCGGCAGGGTGATCCCCAGACCCGCGCACTTACGCCGCAAAAACGCATCGGGAAGGCGGACCAGGATGCCCGCCCCGTCCCCGCTGTCCGGCTCGCACCCGCAGGCGCCCCGGTGGCTCATGTTCTCCAGCATCTCCAACGCCTGCATGATGATGCGATGGCTGGCCTTGCCCTTCATGTGGCAAAGAAAGCCCACGCCGCAGGCGTCGTGTTCAAACCGAGGATCGTATAGGCCCATCGCGGGCGGTCGTGCATGCATTGCAACGCTTTTAGATAGAATGCCTTGCAGAACAACGAAATCGCCAATTTATAACGATTTGCAGCGGTGTTAACAAATTTCCACACCGCGGATAAATCACGCAAACCTGGCTTGGAGCGCGGAGATTCAGAGCGGTTGGCTACCGTAACAGTATGCCTTTTTATGCAAGACAGTCAATCAAAACTCGCCGCACCCGACCGCATCGAAGCCCACGGCCGCCATCTCTCCGTATGGCAGCTCCTGACTTGGCTCGCCGTGGCCGCGGGAACCGCCTTGCGCTTTTGTCGGCTCGATCACCAGAGCCTCTGGATGGACGAGGGATATACGGCCTGGATGGTATCCCACCCCTTGGGCCAGATTGTCCGCCTGACGCGCGCCGATACCGCGCCGCCCCTGTTCTATTTGCTCTTGCGGTGGTGGAGCGATCTCTTTGGCCACGAGCCCGAAGCCGCCCTGCGGTCCATGACGGCCCTGTGCAGCGCGCTGACATTGATCCTGGCCGTCGGTCTGGCCCGCAAATTCTTGTTCAAGCCCGCCGCCGTTGCCGCCGCCCTCTGGGCCTTGGCACTGGGATTCCATCAAGTCTTCTACGCCCAGGAGGCGCGATTTTATCCCCTGATGGCCCTGCTGCTCGTGGCCGCGATGCTCTGCCTGCTGCGGCATTTGGCCGCGCAACATCGCGCTTGGCTGATTCCCTTGACCCTGCTCCTGGCGGCCTCGCTCTACACGCACAACGTCATGATGCCGTACGTGGCGAGCTTGGCCCTGGTCTGGCTGATACTTCCTTCACATCACAGGCCGCGGCGGCGCATCACGGACATCGCCCTCACCGCCGCCATCGTCGCGATCCTCTACGCCCCGTGGGGGATTTTTTGCCTGCCGAATCAGCTTCGCATCGTTCATGGCGAATTCTGGGTGAGCCGGCCGGGCGCCACTGACATCACCAACCTGATCGCCTGGTTGGCCGATGTGCCGGAGACTTGGTCCTGGCGGGCCATGGGCGCGCGCCTGCACGCCCCCGAATTTGCCGGCCACATCCTGCTGGCCATCGGGCTGGCGCTTGTCGCCGCGTCGCTGCTTTTGTCTCTGCTGCGACAGCGCGGGCCGCGGCTCCGTCAGGCGATCGCCATGATCCTGCTGGCGTTTTTCCCGCCGCTGTTGGTGGCAGCGTACAGCCGCCTCGCCACGCCCATCCTGATGACAAAGACGTTCTTGCCTTCCGCCGCCCTGATGCCGATCGTGCTTCTGCTGCCGATGAACCTGGCCCTGTCGCCCTGGGCCCGTCGGGCCGTCGGCGCCGGCGCCATTCTGATGCTGCTCTTGGCCGCCGGCGATCTATTGGCCTACGAAACGGTGCACCAGAACGAGGACTGGCGCGGCGTCGCCCGCTGGGTTGCCCAGCTCCCGCCGCGCCATCGGCTTCTCGTTTTCGTCTCCGAGGACGGTCAGCTTCCCTTTGATTACTACTATTTCTATCGCCCCGACGAATCGGCCACCGGCGTTCCCGCCGCCTTTCTGGACCGCGACCCCCCGCGCGCCATGCTGCGCGTGCAAAAGGCGCAGGACTTAGCCCGACTGGAATCGCGCCTGGCCCAGCAGCCGTACCCGCAGGTCATTCTGATCCTGTCTCATCTTTTTTGGGCCGACCCGGACGAGCTGACGCTGAAAAAATTGCAATCCCTGTTTCCCAACGCTCAGCGCCAAACCCTTGGCGAGCTGACGATCGTTCGCTTCAGCCGGGACAACGGCGGCGAAGTCGGCCCGTAATGGGCGTGGGTCCGCCAATGTTCTCGGGCGGCCGCATTTCCTCCTCCTCCGGTACTCCCAACTTTTTTCATCTTCGGCGTAACTTCTTGTCTGGCACGTTCTAATATCACCGCGGAGTGCGCAGAGCGCGCAGAGACGACGCAGTGCCACGGCCACCGACGTATTTCTCGGCGTTCTCAGCGATCTCCGCGGTGACATCTTGCGTTTCGAGCGCGCGGATAGCAGCCCTGAAAATGAAGGACTTACAGCACAGATGAAAAAAGTTGGGTACTCCGGGGGAGGAGCGAGGTGGGGGTTCGAAGCGATTTGCCGTCGAATGCGGAGTTGCGTTTTCACGCTAGATCGGCAAACCCCCACCCAACCCTCCCCCGGAGTACCGTGGGAGGGGAAAGACGGTGGTTGCCGGTTGTGATGCGCTCCAGAAAATATTGGGAGACCCGGGCCATCTTTTTTTGTAATTTTATCTTGCATACTATGTGTCACATAGTACAATGGGGACCGAGGTGGTCCGATGCGCGTGGAACGTGAACTGATGCGCGGCGCTGGTCCGCTGGCGGTCTTGCAGATTCTGGCCGGCGGCGAGCGATACGGGTACGAGCTGGTTCAGCTTCTGGATCGCCGCAGCCGCGGCGTTCTGGCCATGGGCCAGAGCACGCTCTATCCCCTGCTGTACAACCTCCAGGCCAAGGGGCTGATCGCGTCGCGCACGCAGGTTGCCTCCAACGGCCGGCCGCGCCGGTACTACCGATTGACCGACAAAGGCAAGCGCCGCCTGGAGCGCAGCCGACAACAATGGGAAGCCTTGTCCCTGGCCATTGGACAGTTGGGGATCGCCGGCGCCTAAAGCGGCCCCGGCGCAAGGAGACGCGGGTATGTCCGAGGTTTTGGGGTTATTGCGGAAATTCCACCACACGCCCTGGCGCGACCTGCTGCGGGGGCGTCTGAGCGGTCGGCTCGACGTGGAAAGCCGCATCAACACCGCCGATCTTCCCGAGCCCGCCAAGTCGCTGATTCGCCAGATCGTCTACCAGCGAGGCCTGTGGCGCATGGAGCGGATCGAGGTCGCCGATGAACTGCTCGCCCACTTCGCCGACGGCTTGGAATCCGGGGCCACGCTCCAACAGTTGATCGACTCCTTCGGCGATCAGCGCGTCGTCGCCAAGCTGATCCGCCGGGCCAAATCGCGCAACCGACCCTGGGCCTGGCGGGTCGTTGCGGTCGTCGTTCGCCTGCTCGAAGTGGTGATCGTGCTGCACATGCTCCTGGCCGCGTATTTCCTCTCTGGCAAACCGTCGCCGAACGTGGATTACATTGCGATCGTCAACCGTCCGATCCTGCAAATCCCGCCCGAGCAGCGCGCCTGGCCCCTGTATCGCCAGGCGATTTTGGCGACGGCGGATTACCAGCCGCCGGAGGTGGACGATAATCCCATCGAATCTGACCGCGCTCTCAAGCCCGGCGGCAAGAATTGGCCGTGGGTGGTGCACTGGCTGGATCAGCACGCCGCCGCCTTGCAGCTTGTCCGCCAAGCCGCGGCCAAGCCGGCGCTGGGGTTTGTCCTGGGCCCAAATGGCTCGCAGAACGACCCGGCCCTCGGCTGGGAATTTCAACAGTCGTCTGATCCAGCTCGCGTTGAATTGCGACGCCTCCTCCTACCGCATCTGGACCCCATGCGGATTTTGGCCAGCCACCTCGTAGCCGACGCCCAGCGATGCCGCCAGCAAAACGATCGCGCCACGCTGATGGGCGACCTGTCGGCCCTTTTGGGCATGGCCGAGCAACTCCGCGCCCAAGCCGGCCCCAGCGCCGTCGTTGCGGGATTCATGCAAGTGAAAGCGATGGGCGAAATCCAGGCGACTCTGACCGAAAAACCGCAGCTTCTGGAAGATTCCGATCTCCGGGACTTGGCCCACCAATTATCTCGCTGGGGCGATGCCGCCACGATTTACCCCATGGAATTCCAGCGACTGGCGTTTTACGACACCCTCCAGCATGCCTACACGCAAAGCGACGGCCGGTTCACACTCGAGGGAATCGACTACTTGGACGACCAACCATTGTGGGGTTCTTATTTGCGTGCTCACGACGTGCTCTACAACTGGCGCACCGAGTTCGCCGTCGGTCCGGAGCTGTTGGCCATCGTCGCCTCGCGCCAACAGATTGAGCGGGAATTTGAACAGTGGGCCGGCTCCGCCGAGGCCGAATTGCATGAGCCGATGCGCCAGTGCCCCGTCGGCGATTCCGATCGACAACTGGACGCACTGCGCCACTCTTATATGGGGAAATATCGGTATGCCGCGCTTCTCGATTGCGTGGTGCCCGCACGTGCCCAGCGAATGTCGGCGGAACGGCTCCTGGGTCGGCGTGACGGCATGGAGGTCGCTCTGGCCCTGGAGCTGTATCACCGCCAGTACGGCCGCTATCCCGTTTCACTCGATCAGCTTGTGCCGGCGCTCCTGCCCTGCGTGCCCGCCGATCGAATCACCGGCGATCCGGTGCGCTATCGCCTCGTGAATGGACGGCCGATCATCTACAGCGTCGGCGCCGACCGCCGCGACGACGGCAGCAAGCCGCCCATCGTTGACGGCAAGACCGCCAACTGGCGAGCCGCGAAATGGGGTCCCGACATCAAGGTCTATAACGGGGATTGGGTGCTTTATCCGGATCCCGATTCGGATGGTTGAGGGACAATACGGTCACCACCTGACCAGCACGGCCGTTGCGTCATCGGCCAGGTTTTGCGTGCCGGCGAACTGGTAAACCGCCTGGAAAATCCGCTCGATGGCATCCTCGCCCTGGCCCGCGGCCGCCAAGGCGGCCTGCACGCCGGACAATTTGAATTGCCGCCGCTCGCCCGCGGGCGATGGCTCGGCGGCGAATTGCTCGATGATGCCGTCGCTGAGGATCAGCACCCCGCACCCGCCGGCCAAGGACGCCGTCGCCGTCGTGTATTTCGAATCGGGCACGATCGCCAGTGGAAGTCCGTCGCCGGCGGACAAGTGCTCGAAGGTTTGGTCGGCGCGGCTCAGCAGCGCATAGCCGTGGCCGGCGTCGACGTAGGTGACGGTCATTTCCCGCGCATCAAACACCCCGACCCACAGCGTGACGAACTTGCCTTCCGGGCGGCGCGGATGCAGAAAAGCGTTCAGTTCCGTCACCGCCCGGGCCGGATCGCCGTGATCGTTCAAGGCCGCGTGCAGGAATCCCTGCGACGCGGTCATGAGCACGGATGCGGCGATGCCGTGACCGCAGACGTCGCCCAGGCTGACCGCCAATCGCCCATCGGGCAACGTCATGGCGTCGAAAAAATCCCCGCCCAGGTACTGGCCCGGTCGGCTGCGGCCGCTGCACGCAAACGGCCCGCAGCGCACGACCACGCGCGGGAGAATCCATCGCTGGGCGGCCGCGGCCGCGCCCAGCTCCGCCTCGATCAGCGCCGCCCGCCGCTCCATCTCGATGCGCTTGAGGTTGGCCAGGGCCAGTCCCGCCATGTTCGCCAGCGCCCGGCAGAACGAAGACGCATTGGCGTTCAGCGCCCGTCGCGCGCCGCCGCTGGACGACCGCGAATCGAGGTAAAGATACGCGGCCACCGTCGTGCCCAGCATCAGGGGCGCGCAGATCGCCGCGTCGATCTTCATGTCCACGATGCTTTGCGCCATCTGGCCGTCGCTATCGGCCGACAGTTCGACCACCGTGCCCTGGGATGCCGTCGCCAAAAGCGTGCGACTGTAGGCCGCAGCGCCGGCTTCGTGCAGTGCCGGACCCATCCGGCTGGCCAGCACCTCGACGCGCCCCCCGGCATCCAGCGCCCGCAGTATCGTTGCGTTGGGCAGACCCGTGCCCCGGCAAGCCGTGTCCATCAGCACGTTGGCCAGCGCCAGCTCATCGCCCGCCGCGTGAAGCGCCGAAGCGCTTTGCAGAAGCAGGTTCAGCATATCTTCCTGCAGCGGCTTGGCCTGCTCGGAGGTTACGCTGCGAACCAGCATGGTGGCCGTATCGCGATCGTCGACGCTCAGCAGTCCGTGCTGCGGAAGGCCCTGCGTGCTGAAGCTGAAGGTCCAGGGCGCGATGCGGATCAGATCGCCGCTCTTGAGGGGCATTTCACGATGCGGCGTCAGCTTGACGCCGTTGACGAAGGTTCCCCAGCGGCTATTGAGGTCGACGATCCGCCACCGCCCGCCCTGCTCGATCAAGTGTGCATGGTGCCGCGAAACCGATTCGGCGGACGCGGGAAGCTGCAACTCGCACTGTTCGTGTCGGCCGATGACCAGCCCGCCGGGGGTGGGGCTCAGTTCCAGCGGCTCCAGGGGCGGCGCCCCTGGCGCGCCGGGCAGGGGAATCAGCCATGCGCTGTCCGACATGCAAGGGGAAAGCCTACGCCCCGGGTCATGGCCCGGCAAGCACAAGCCAAATCCGCACCCAATCCTCCGAATATCCGCCAGGAAATAGATTGACGGTCCTTGTGCGGACATTAAGCTGTCGCCCCGGGTTGCAAAAGGTGGTGCATGTCGGTTCGATGCCCGCACTGCGGCAATTTGATGGAGCTCAAGGGCCAGCGCCCCGGGCGATTCACTCCGCGCTGTCCGCAATGCGCCCGGAAATTCATCCTGGTGGTCCCTGAAGGGGACCGGCCGCTGCGGGCGATGATGCCCGACGCCGATCTCCAGCCCGCCGCTTCGGCGTCCAACGCCGCCGTTGGCACTGTGGCGCCTTCGGCGCTTCAGACCGCCGCCACCACGCTGATTCAACCGGTCTACGTGACGTTGCGTCCTGCGCCCTGGGCCGACGAGGCGGCAGACTCGCCCGCCGGCGCGATTTGCCGCAGGCTCGGCGGATACGCAATTCTGCAGAAGCTCGGCGAGGGAGGCATGGGATCGGTCTATCTGGCCCGGCAATTGTCCCTGGATCGCAACGTCGCGGTGAAGGTATTGCGGCCGGGGCTTTCGCAGGACCCGGCCTTCATCGCCCGCTTTGCCCGCGAGGCTTACGCCGCGGCCCAGCTTTCGCATCACAACATCGTCCAGATCCACGACATCGGCCAGGACGAAATCGCGCACTTTTTCAGCATGGAATTTGTCGAGGGCCAGAGCCTGGCCGCTCTGCTCAACGAAAGCGGGCGCTTGGAGGCCGAGACGGCCGTCGCCCTGGTGTTGCAGGCCGCGCGCGGGCTGAAGTTCGCTCACGATCGCGCCATGATTCACCGCGACGTCAAGCCGGAGAATTTGCTGCTCAATGAACAGGGCTTGGTGAAGGTGGCGGACCTGGGCCTGGTCATGCAGCGCGGGAGTACGCCGGACTATAGGGCTCCAGAGCAGGCCTGCGATGCGGCCGCGGCCGACGCTCGCGCGGATGTTTATTCCCTGGGCTGCACCCTTTACACCTTGCTGACCGGCCGACCGCCCTTTCTCGGCAACAGTGCTGCCGAGGTCATCACCAAACACGCCCGCGAGCCGATCACGCCCCCGGGCGCCCTGGTCCGCGGCCTGCCCACGTCTCTGTCCGCCATCGTCATGAAGATGATGGCCAAGAAACCGGAGAACCGCTACGCCAACATGGACCAGGTCATCGTCGCCTTGGAGGATTTTCTGGGCGTCGCCGGCGAAGGCAAGCCGTTTACCCCCAACCAGGAGCACGCCCGCGCCCTCGAGTTCACCGTCGAGCAGTTTAACCGTTCCGCCTGGGCCCGCCTGCGCCGGGCGATGATCGCCTCTTATTTCGCCTTATGCGCCGGCGCCACCCTGCTGCTGCTCTTCCTCGCCCGCGGCGGCGACGCCGTTTTCTACTCGAAGTTCGCCGGCGGCATCGTCGGTCTGGCCGTGCTCAGTTTCGCCAGTTACGTCGTCTTGAGCGGAGTCACTCAAAAGACCTATCTGTTTCGCAAGTTGCGCCAATACGTTTTTGGCGCAAGCATCGTCGACTGGTGCAAATCGCTCCTGGCCCTGGCCGTGCTGATCGGCCTGTTGGTGATGTTCGATTTGCACTGGGTATGGCTGGGTTTCCTGATTGCCGCGGCGGTTCTGGCGGCGCTTTTCCATTTCACCATCGACGCCGTGGTGCGCCATGATCGCCGATCGGCGCTGGAGCAGGTCGAACGCCTGCTCAAGGCGCTTCGCCTGCGCGGCCTGGACGAGGAGGCGCTGCGCTGCTTCGTGTGCAAATTTTCCGGCTTGCGCTGGGAGGAGTTTTACGAGACGCTGTTCGGCTACGAGGCCAAGATGCGCGCCCGCCACCGCTGGGCCGTGCGCGGCGGCGGACGCGATGGCAAAAAATGGGGCGCCTGGCGCGATCCGGTCATCGCCTGGGTCGACCGGCGCATGCACCAGCGCCAGGAGCAGCGGCAGCAGCGCTACCTCGTCCAACTCGAGGAACAACACCTGCGAGCCCAGGGCGTGGAGGAATGCGAAGCGCGCACCCAAGCCCTCCAGACCGTCAACGCCGCCGTCGCCCAAGCGCATACGCTTCGTCAGCCGCGTCCGCAGCCCTCGGTCCCAGACACCCCAACCCCCCCAATCGACCCAATCTCCGCGCCGGCCGGACCCGACGCCATCGTAGACGTGTCCGCCGCCGCGTCGCTCGGCGAGGAGCAGCGGCGCAATCGCCAAACCGATTGCCAGCGCAAGGATGGAAGCATCTGGGGCCTGTGCATGTTGGCCGCGGCGCTTCTAATTTTTAGTGGAAATTCTTTGCACCTTCCGACGTTAAAATTGGTACAACCTGAGCACGCGGGGCTAATGGCGGGGAGCGGCGTCGCCGTCTTGGGTTTGGTGTTTGGCCGGCAGTGATTTGGGTTGGGGCCAGGCCCGATGCCGCCGATCGCCAGCGGCCACTAAACGTTTGCGATTACAGGGGGTTGCAGCTAAAATGGGCACCGAAAATACTTCCATTGCTGCTGTAAAAGGGGTCTACATGCTGCAGCCAAAGCAGCGCATCGGGGAGTACGTCCTGGACGAACCCCTGGGTCGCGGTGCCTATGGCGAGGTTTGGAAGGCACACCATCACATGTGGGCCGACCAGATCGCCGCGGTCAAGGTCCCCACTGATCCGGCCTACATCCACAACCTGCGTGAGCAAGGCATTCGCGTCCATCGGCTGGTGCACCCCAACATCGTCCACCCCATCGGGTTCGATCCTCAAGCCGATCCGCCCTATCTGGTCAACGAATACGTTTCCGGCGGCAGCCTGCGCCCCTGGGTCATCAAGCGGCGACTCAGCGTCACGCAGGCGATCAACATTCTCCGCCAGATATTGGCCGCTCTGCAGTATGGACATGAACGCGGCATCATCCATGGCGATCTGAAGCCGGACAACATCCTGCTCGATGCCGCCGCCCTCAACAGCGAATTTTCCGCCCCCGGATGCGTGAAGGTGACGGACTTTGGCGTGGGCGTGGCGGCCATGGCCACCGCTGCGGCCGCCGCCTCCCCCAGCGCCAGTTCCACCGGCGCGATGTGGTACATCGCTCCCGAGCAACGCCTCGGCGCCCCCGCCGATGTCAAGTCCGACATCTTCGCCCTGGGCGTGGTCCTGTTTGAAATGCTCACCGGCGAGCGCCCCAGCGGCGCTGAACTGCCCAGCGAATTGAACCCCGAAGTGACGCCCGCCCTGGATGAACTCTTCCGCAAATCCTACGCGCGTCGCGAGCGGCGTTTTGAAACGGCCCAACAATTCCTCGACGCCTTGCCCGAGGAACCCGGCGCGCAGCATCGAATCCTGCGTCTTGCCGATGCCCCGTCGGAGCCGAAGTCCCCGGCCGCGCCGGCGTCAGCCGCGCCGCCGGCCGCTGCGCCGCGGACCGCCACGGCGGTCGCGGATGCGGACATCATCGAGGTAGCGCCGCCGCCGCCGCCGCCGGCCGCCAGGGTTCGGCCCCCGCCGCCGCCCGCTCCCGAGCCGGTCAGTGCCCCCGTGGCACCCGACGCATCAAAACCCGAGCAGTCCGAGCAGGCAATCGCCGCCCAGGAGACCGGCAGCGCAGAGCTCGACACGGCGACGGTGGACGCCGACGCGATGGCCCCAACCGCGGGCATCGCCGCCGCAATCCAGGAGGACCTCGCGCCGCCCACGATCGGCCCGACCCTCCCGCCCATTCCACGCCAACCCTCACCCGCCCAGGAAAATCTTCTGTACGATGAGTTGGCCCATCGCCAGGTCCGCTCGGCCGATGATCTGCGTTTCGCCCTGAAATCCTATTTTCAGGGCCGACAGATGGATGAAGGCGAATCGGCCAACATCCGCCTGCGATTGATCAAGTGGGCCAGCGTCACCGGCGGCGGACAGTCAGACCTCGACCAGCACATCGTGCTCACCGAGGCCTGGTCGCGCCCGCTGTACTTGGCCCAGCTCCTGACGCGCACGCTGGACCAGCGGCAACAATCCCGATCCACCGCCATGGACCACCCGGCCGCCCAGTTGGCCGTGGCGCATCTGCACTCGGAGGATTACAAGCTCATGGCCCACTTGTCGGGCCAGCGCATCGATCCGTCACTGTTGGAGGCGGCCCCGCCCGGCGCCCTGCGCAACGGGCTGGTCGGCTTGGCGCAGGACGCCGGCCGCCAATTCCAGGGCCGCATCCAACGCCAGGACCTGCTCCTGTTCCGCTCCAACGCCATCGTCGCCCATTACGAGTTTGACGGCCAACCCTATCAGGCGTTTCTGGTCGGCAATAACCTGACCGTCCTGGCCGATAGCGAGCCGTTCACCAAGATCCGTCAGGAACCCACCAAGCGCGCCACCGCCATGCTCGACGGCGAGCAGATCGACCAGGGCATCCGCGAGCTGCACCGCGCGTTGGACAGCGCCCAGTGGCGCGGCAAGGCCGCCACGATTCTGGCCGCCTTCCGCGGCAAGCTGGCCGCCGCCTACATGGCCGAAGCCCGGCAGCTCTTCCGGGAATTCGGCTGGTTGGAGAGCCTGGAGATGTCGTCGCGCGCCGGACAACTGGCCCCCGCCAACGACGCGCCTCTGCTTCACGCGGCGCGCGTCCGCAAATGGGTGACGCGGATGCAATTGCTCCCGGGCATGGTGATCGCCGCGGTCTTTGTCGGGCTATCGGTCTTGTGGGGTCTGGACGTCACGCCCCGGGATTTCAAGACCGTTTCTCTGGAAATCCTGACCCATCCCTTTTTCGCCGCGGGCATGGCGGCCCTCTTGGCCACCCTCTGGTCAAACCGCACGTTGGGCGTGCGCATGACACGCACCGATTTCGCCTTCTATCACGCGATGCTCCTGCCCACGGCGGTGGCCGGCGTGCTGGCCCTGGTCGCGGCCTCGCCTTCGCCACATCCGTTCCTCGACCGGTTCTACGATATTCTGGACGGCGGCGGCCTGCTGGCCGTGATTCTCGCCGACGTGCTTCTGTTCAGATGTTTCCGCCCTCAACTGATCCGCCCCGCGCCCGCCGGCGATTTTGCCGGCGACGAGCTGCTGGTCCTGAGCCAGATCGAGACCCTTGTGCAACAGGATTGGGAGCGCCTGCGTCCCCATTACCTGCGGCTCGGTCCGCTGTACCGATTCACCGGCGTGCGTGCCGCCACCTGGGAGCAGGCCGTTCTCAGCGGCGCCGCCGATGAGGATCTCTCCGTGGAAGCCGGCGCCGAGGCGCCGCCGCCCCCCACCGTGTTTTCCAGCGATCCGCGGGTGCAGCAGATCGCCCAGCAGTTGAGCGACCGCGTCAGCGAGGCCGCCCGCGCCCTGGCCCCGCCGACGCGCATGCTCATCACCCTGGCCAACGAATATTCCAAGTCCGTCAGCAACCGCCAGGTGGCGCTCATGCAGTCCAACGCCGCCAAGATCGAGCAGCAGGGCAAGGAACTGGAAGCCCGCCTGGTGGATTTCGACCGCCTCTGCCACGAGCCGCCGTTGGCCGGCGACGCCCAGCACGCGAGGGAGTCGCAGCAGATCGCCCAGCGCCTCGCCGCACGCAGCGACGAGCCGGACATCCAGTTTCTTCGCTCCATGGCCGAACGCGCCATCGCCTTCCGCGACAAGCAGGGCAACCCCGTCGCCGAGCTGACCGCCATGATCCCCAAGGCCCAGTCCGTCCTCGACCGCCTCAAGCAACAGTAAGACCCCCATTTGCATCCGGCCGAAGCGCGGCATAGGCTCATTTCATGAGCAGTGCTTCGCCGCCGACGGCGCCGCCTGTGCTGCCGCCGGCCGATCCCAAGGAATACAACCGGCTCCACCTGGACTATCGCCGGCCCATGCCGCGGCCCGAGGTCCGCGGCCCCGTAATCGACTTCCATTGCCACCTGCTGGCCGCCCGCCACGCCAAAGTCTGGTTCGAGACCGCCGGCCATTACGGCATCGATCTGTTCTGCTCCATGACCCCGTTGGAAGAAGTGCTGGGTTTACAGCGCGATTGGCCGCACAAGCTGCATTTCATCACCGTGCCCCAGTGGCAAAACCCTTCTCTGGACGACTGGCTCCGCCGCCTGGAGATGTTCTACAACCTGGGCAGCCGGATCATTAAGTTTCACATGGCGCCGCGGACCATCGCCACGCGAAAAATCCGCCTGGATTCGCCGCAGCTTCGCCCGATTATGCGCGAGGCGGCCGACCGCGGCATGATCTTCATGAGCCACATCGGTGATCCCGACTTGTGGTACCACGGCAAATACGCCGACGCTTCCCAGTTTGGCACCCGCGACCAGCATTACGCCATGTGGGAAAACGTCCTCCAGCAGTACCAGGATCGTCCCTGGATCGGGGCGCACCTGGGAGGCAATCCGGAAAACCTCGACCGCTTGCAGGCCCTGCTCGACCGCTTCCCCAATTTGTATCTCGACAACAGCGCCGCCCGCTGGATGGTGCGCGAAATCAGCGCCCGCCGCGACCGCGCAGAGGAATTCCTCATCCGCAACGCCGACCGAATCCTCTTCGGCACGGACCAGGTCAGCGGCGACGACCGGGGATTCGACTTCTTAGCCAGCCGAATCTGGGCCCACCGCATGCTTTGGGAAAGCGATTACGACGGCCCAAGCCCCATGTTCGACCCGGATCTGCCCCAGGATCGGCAGCCGCTTTTGCGCGGGCTGTCCCTGCCTCCAGACGTCCTGCAAAAAATTTATCGCGACAACGCGGTTAAGCTGCTGGCCCGTGCGGGGGTGCGGATGGGGGACGATTGATCATTCCATGTTGGTCCGGACCGCGTACATCTTGCCCTCGCGGAAGATTTCCACGATCTTGATCGGGTTTTTGCCGCCGTCGGTGTCGAGGTGATGGCCGTCGCGGTCGAAAAACATCTCGAAGTCCAGCTTCTTGTCTTCCTGTTTTTGCATGGCGGGGATGAACACGACGTAGGTATGGTTGATCCAGACCTCGACGCGGTCCCAATCGGCGTCGGCCAGGTTAACGATGTCAACCCGCCGGCTCATCAGCTCGTACTGGGCGCGGGCGTCGGCCAATCCGCCGCGCGGCGCCGAGGCCTCATAATTTCGCTTGGCCGCATCCGCCGCCAGCTCCGCCGACGTTTTGCGCAAATTGGGGTCGGGATTAGGCAGCAGCGACGGCCTGCCATCGCTCACGCATCCCGCGGCTCCCAAAATCAACGCCAATGCCAGCACCGCGCCAACCAACAACCGGTGGTTCATGTCAAACCTCTGTTAAGCGCCAGAATTATTATCGGACGATCCCCCGCCGCCGGCTTAGGAAAAACTTGGAGGCTCTGGGGCTGGTTTTACGGCGGCGAAGGTGAAAAAGGGCCGGCCCTGCAGCCGGTACTTCCTCTCGAAATTCGTCCCGACCATTTCCCCTTGGCCGGCCGACCCCGGCGGCTGGTACTGGGCCCGCTCCAGGGGCGACGCCGCCAACACCTGCTCGATCTGATGAAAGTAATCTTCGTGATCCGTGGCGATCTGCAACCGTCCCCGCGGCTGCAGCACGCGGCACATCTCGGCCACGAACGGCTCCTGGATCAGTCGCCGCTTGTGATGCCGCTTTTTGGGCCAGGGATCCGGAAAATAAAGGTGGATCGCCGACACGCTGGCATCGGCGACGAATTCGTGCAGGAAGTAGCTCGCTTCCGCTCGGACCGTGCGGGCATTGAAGCACGCGTTGCGCCGCAGCCGGTCGCTGGCGTACCGCCAAAACCATCGGGCGTATTCGACCCCCAGGAAATTGGTCTCCGTGCGCCCCTTGGCCTGCTCGACCAGAAACGTCCCTTTGCCCATGCCAATTTCGATTTCCACCGGATGATCGTTGCCGAACAGATCCCTCCACACGATCGGCCGCGGCAGCGCCTCCACGTCCAACCCAATCGGCTCGGTCACTAGTTGTCGCGACGATCGCATCGGGACGATTGTAACCGGCGGCGCGACGGGCGCAGCCCGATTTAGCGGCGGTACGCAGCACCGCGGGTTTGAGTTCTCCAATGAACCCGCGGTGTTGCGCACCGCCGCTAAGTCGGCATTTCAATGCTTGAAATGCCGCTGGCCCGTGAAAACCATCGCCGCCTCACGCGCATCGACCAGATCGATGGTTTGGCGGTCTTTGATCGACCCGCCGGGCTGAATGAGGGCCGTCACGCCCGCGTCCAGGAGCAGCCGCGGGGCGTCGGGGAAGGGGAAAAACGCGTCGCTGGCGGCGACGCTCCCCGCCGCCCGGCTGCCGGCCTTTTCGATGGCCACTTTCGCCGCGCTGGCCCGGTCCATCTGGCCGGCCCCGGCGCCCAAAAGCATCTGATCCTTGCACACCACGATGGCATTGCTCTTGACGTGCTTGCACACCACCCAGGCAAATTTCAAATCCGTCAGCTCCCTGTCCGTCGGCTGGCGCCGCGAGACGATCTTCCATGCCGATGCTTCGGCGCCCGCCAGATCGCGCTGCTGCACCAAATATCCGCCGGCGATTTTGTGCATGTGCAGTTCCGCGTCGTCGCGCGGACCCAGCGGCCCGGTCGCCAGCAGGCGCACGTTCTTCCAGCGATCCTTCAGCAGCGCCAGGGCATGGGGCTCGAAACTCGGGGCGACGATCACCTCGAGCAATTGGTCGATCGCCACCATGGCCTGCGCCGCGTGCAGATCTACCTCGTGGTTCAAGGCGACGATGCCGCCGAAGGCGGCCAGCGGATCGCCCTCGAAGGCTCGGCCAAACGCCGTCGCCAAGTCCTGCGCCACAGCGCAGCCGCAGGGCGTCGTGTGCTTCACGATGCACGCCGCCGGCTGCGAAAATTCTTTCACGCACGCCAGGGCCCCGTCGCCATCCAGCAGATTGACGTAGGACAGCTCCTTGCCGTGCAGTTGCTGGGCTTGCGCGATGGACGCTTCGCGGCTTGGGCGATCATCGACGTATAACGCCCCCTTCTGATGGGGATTCTCGCCGTAGCGCAGGGTTTGCTTGCGCGACAAGTGCAGATCGATGTGCTGGGGCAGGTGGTCGGCTGGGGCCGCGCCTCCGTCCAGCACGCCTTGCAGATACCGCGCGATCGCGGCGTCGTACGCGGCCGTGCGGGCGAACGCCCGCTGGGCCTGCTTGAGCCGGTGTTTCCCGCACGAGCTGCCGCCGTGCTCGCCCAGGTCGCCCAAGACCTTCTCGTATTGATCCGGGCTGGTGATCACCAAGACGTAGCGGTGGTTCTTGGCTGCCGAGCGGATCATCGCCGGCCCGCCGATGTCGATGTTTTCGATCGCCTCGTCAAAGCTCACGTCGGGCCTGGCGACCGTTTGTTCAAACGGATAGAGATTGACGCACAGCAGGTCGATGCCCTGGATGCCGTGCGTTTTCATGGCCGCGGCGTGCTCGGGCTTGTCGCGCAGCGCCAGCAAACCGCCGTGGATGTTCGGGTGCAGCGTTTTGACCCGTCCGTCCATCATTTCCGGAAAGCCCGTCACCTGCGACACGTCGATGGCGCTCAGCCCCGCATCGCGCAAAAACGCCGCCGTTCCGCCCGTGCTGATCAGCTCGACGTGGAACTGGCGCTGCAGCGCGGCGGCAAACTCGGCCAAGCCGGTTTTGTCCCACACGCTGATCAAGGCCCGACGCACTGGAACCAGATCGGACATAGGACCTTTATCGTGCGGCCGCGGCGCGTGGCGCGCCGGGCCGAATAACCAGCGCCAGTTCGCCGGTGGCTCCGGGAGTGAGCACCGGCTGGATCGCCAGGATCAGTCCCCGCGCCGTCGCCGCGTAGATGATCGATCCGTTTGGATTCGTGGCAAACGCCGCCAGGTCCTTGCGGCGCGAGGCGAACGCCCGCTGCCCCGTGGACTTGTCCAGCGCCAAAATCGTGTTGGACGTGCTCAGCACGTACGCGTACCGATCATCCTCGGCCAACAGTCGGGTGGCGTCCGGCGCGGTCCATCGGGCGGTGTGGATCGGCTGTTCGCCCAGGCTCTGCGTCTGCTGAGTGTCCAGTTCGATCGGCTCGGATTTGTCGATGGCGGCCAGTCCTCGGCCGGGGACAAATTGGTACACGCTGGTGGCGGTGAGTTCCGGCCCCGTTTGCAGGGCCACGCCGGCGAAGAATCGCCACTTGATCTTGCCCGTATTGCGGTAGAGGCAATAGAGGGATTGGTCGGTGCAGGCGACGTAAACCCCGGATTTATCCGCCTTCAGATCGGCCAGGATTGCGCCGCGCGTGTCGAAGCGCAAGCCGTCGAGCAGCGGCCACAAGGGCGCGCGATCCGAGTCCACCGCGCGCACGCTGCCGTCCTGGCTGCCGAAATAGATCTCCTTCTGATACACGGCCGGGGCGCCGAGCACCGGTCCACCGCTGAGCACTTCCCAGCGCACGGGGTTGAACGACGTGGTGATGTCCACGGCGCCCAGCCGGCTGTTCTGACCCTCCAGCCCCAGGTAGATCATGTTTTCCGCTCCCGCCGGCGGGCCGGTCACGCCCTGGCCCAACGGAATCGATTTTTCCAGGTGACCGTCGGGGCCGTACACCTCCAGGGTGTGAGTGGTGGCAAAGACGACGCGCTCGCCGAGTTGCACCGGACCGCCCTTGACGGGGGTGTCCGGCGACGCGATCTGGTTCAAATACTGGAGTTGGCCGGCCTTGGCGCCCAGCGCGTAATCGATGTTCTGATCACTCATCGCGTGCAACGTGTCGCCGACCAGGTACAGCTTCTGGATTGATTCACCGCCGGTCAGATGGAGTTGGCTGCTCCAATCGACGATGAAGCCGGCCTCCGAGAGGGTGACAAAAGAACGGCTCCGCGGGGTGGAGGTCTGTGGCCGTTTGGCGGCGCAGGCGCACAACAGGGCGCAAAACGTCACGGTGGTCAAGGCAAAAGCGGTCGATTTGCGAAAATGGATCACAGCGGTCTCCAGGGCAATGGGCCGCGTGCCTCAGGGCGGCGGCCCGGTGGGGATAAGATGAAGGATAGTCGATGCACGCCGCGAGGGTCAAACGCCTTACGCCTGCGCCACAGCGCAACCGCCTATGGCGGCGACGGGGCGCGGCGCCGCAGGGCCAAAACGAACTCATCGGTCTTGTTGACATTGGTTTGCGGCGATTTATACTTTCCGCCCTTCTTGGGCTTGGGGTACGCGCTCGCCGGGGTATGCCGACGCGTATCACAGGCAAGCCGCTCGGCGCTGAACTGGCGATCGCGCTGGCATAGCTCAGCGGTAGAGCGCCACCTTGGTAAGGTGGAGGTCCTGGGTTCAATCCCCAGTGCCAGCTTTTGCGTGGAGGTTGGACTCAAGACGGGCCGAACGGGTCACCGATACCCAAAGGCATTTCGCGAGTGAGGCACAAACTGATTGGGAGGTTACCGACATGGCCAAGGGCGTATTCGAGCGCAAAAAGCCCCATGTGAACGTGGGGACGATTGGGCACATTGATCACGGCAAGACGACGCTGACGGCGGCCATGAGCGCCCGCTCGGCGCTGAAGTTCGGCATCGTGGCCAAGGACTACAAGTCCATCGCCAAGGGGGGCACCGAACGCGACGCCA
>Ga0208687_1000065_pt1 | contig 106522 bp, 113 predicted proteins | sample June2015DPH_6_10_FD_184695 | JGI IMG/M metagenome (GOLD analysis project Ga0208687, IMG submission 184695) | Peatland microbial communities from SPRUCE experiment site at the Marcell Experimental Forest, Minnesota, USA - June2015DPH_6_100... | ecosystem: Environmental > Terrestrial > Soil >...
CTATGCTACTCAACGCAGTTGCTGCATTTCGATTAAACAGGGTAGAAAAAGCACGGTCCATAACCTTACTCGCAAGATGAGCAGAAACTAAACACAAAAATGCTAAATTAGCAACGCACTGGCGCGCGCTTAGAGCAAGACTGATGTTAACACCACATCTGAGGCACCCTGATAAATCAGCTTTCACAAAGGACCCAGTGTCACAGGAAAAAACCTTATGCCCCTTTTCAAAAGTTCCCTGTCGCATTCTCTTAAATGCGCGTCTGTCCTTTCCTCAAGCGACTTTCTTCCAGGAGGCAAGCTTAAAGGCGCATCAATGGCGACAACTCTAGGGTTGCTTTCCCTGATTTTCTTGAGGGTTTCCTCGTCTGTATAAACCAAGGAAGTCTCTGCCTTCATGTCTGCAAGTATGCAGAAACCCGTAGGTCTGCTTTCAACGCCTGCCAAATCTAAACCAACAATCGTCATGTATCTTCAATGTAAGCTTCATCAGTCTAAGCTAATAATTCTTCCACACAATTCCCTTTCTCAACCAAGCACTCCACGTAGAAGCACCTATTAGCCTACGCCAAATGGAGCTTCTTAACGCCCGCTTTTTTAATAAAAACGATTGGTTTTCCCATTTTTTAACTGTAAAAAAGCCTTTTTTTAATCATTCTACGTATATTAACCGCAAGTGTTTTATGCTGATTCATATGATAACATTGAACCATAGGGATAATTATGGCAAAATGCCCAACTTGTGGAAAAGAAGTAAAAACCGCAAAGAAAACTTGGAAGATGGCTGGCAAACCGGATAAGAAAGGAAAAAGAACTCAACTTACCATAGGGCTTTACGAGTGCTGCGATAAGACTTTCCGCGAAGTCTTAGACAAGAAAAAAATCTAAACGCGTACTTCCAATTTTCCTTTTTCTATTTTTCTTTATTTACTTGCTTATTTGTGACTGCTAACCCGCTACAACAAACGTTTAATTGCTCGAATACCAGCCAATCCATAGGAGTAAGGAAGAAACGGCTTTTTACAAGAAACGAGACCACATTCAAATCATCGCGGAAATACTTTGTTCATGCAAAAGTCCTCAAACTAAAAGTTACATTAGGCGTCAAACAAGTATTTCTTACGTTACGCTTCAAAATTGCATTATGCAACTGCTTCTGAGCCAGTGGCTAATGCTTGTGGAAGAGAGTTGTGGTCAAAAAAAATTTATGATAACGGGAAAAGGATTAGTTTTTCTGGAAAAGTACTTGGAGCTTCAAAATATCACGGGAACAAAAAATAAGCAAAAGTCAATGACGGTTGCTCCCGAAATTCAAAGAGTGTTGAAGCAATCGATATAAAGAAACATTTAGTGATGCATATCCAATGGGTTTGCTAATTAATTATTGTGCAAACTGTATCTCGCCCATCTAAGACAGACTCAACCCGGTCAGGATAAAGCCCATTAACAACAAAACATTCAATCTGCAACTGTAAAAGCAATTTAGGCAAAAACTTGTCAACACTTGTCCGCTTATTCATCTTTAAAAGGTCATTAGCGGATAACTTGCTGATCAATTTAGCGTCTGAAAACTTTTTCGGGTCACATGTGTAAACCCCGTTGACATCAGTCACCAAGACAACTCTGCTTGCGTGCAATTGACCTGCAATGTAAACAGCGATGGAGTCAGAAGTTACATCCCACGAGTTCTTCAGCGGGTCCTCGCTGAACAGAAAATTTGAAGGCAAAAAAACAGGCAACTTACCCAGATCCAAAATTCTTTGCGCATTTTCAAGCTGATTTATTACACAAGAATGTGGCAATAAATCAGACAGCAGGAAACCGTATTGATCCATTCCCAAAATCGCCATCCGATGAGACACTGCAGGTGACAAGTTAAACCGCTTATCTAAATTCCTCACTGCGTCAGCGAATTCGCCTCCTCCCGGCACTACTATTAGCTTATGCTTCTTGGAGACTTCGCTTAACTTTGCGCATAGGGTTCTTAGTTTTTCAGGGTGTAACGCTAAGCTGCCTCCTACTTTGACTATTGCCATGTCCATTTGACGATTTCTCCTTCAAGTTTAATGGCAGTCATCAGGGCAACACCGAATGCAGGAGTAGCCACCACAGCATCAGTTTGCATTAAAGTTTCCAAATCAACTATGGCTTTGACGCCGATTTTTTCAGCGGCTTTCCTTGCGATGAAATCTTTGCCAAGCCCCGTAACCACCACCGGAACCTCGTTTGACGCCAATGTTTTTGTGTAAGAGTAGACTTTGTTTAAGCCTTCGGCAACCTGTAGAACTTGTTTATCATAAATGTACTTAGCCATGTTGATGATCTCTTGCTGAGTCAACATTTCCGTGTCAGCGCAGACTACTCTTGCTAACCTCGCGAAAGTTTCAGGCAAACTTTTTCCTCGACCATCAGCAGTTTCACAAGTATACTCCTTCGAGGTGATGTTGCCTAAGGCTAAGTGTACATCGCCAGATAACGCGAACAGTTCTGAAGCGACCCCTGCAACCCCATTCTTAACAGGAACAGAATGAACAATTGCAGCAACATTCGTCCTTAAGCTTCCAGTGTAAACAAGCTCTCCACAAATGAGCTTATCCAAATCCGTTTTACCTTTCGCTGCAACTTGCCCGTTGACTATGGGAATTATGCTTGCACTTGTACTTCCAACGTCAACCACCACGCAATCTTTAACCCGTTGAGCTACTAACCAGCCTGTTGCAGCCCAATTAGCCGCGGCAACCCCAAGCGGTTCCTCTTCAGCTATGCTAAGTGGCTCTAATTTTGCGTCGGTGTTCAAAACGTAAATTGGCACATTAGGGAAAGCTTTCTTAACGCATGCTAAAATATGGTGGACGCCTTCTCGCTTGGTTGTGTAAGCATCGGATAATTCAGCGGTCATTGTTACGCCTAAACCGTCAAGCCTGTTGACGCCTAACCGTTCCTTAAGCATTAGAAGGACGCTGGTGAGTTTTTCTGGTTCTCTCCATACTGGGAAGTACTCCACTGCCACTTTGATATCTTGCAGCTTGCCTTTTTGTGTGTTTATGAAGGCGGCTTTAGTGTTGGCGCCTCCGATATCGTAGCCTAACACGTTTACCAAATTATTTTCCTCTGCTAATAATGTTGAGTAAGCGCTTTTTAGCTTCTTCGAACCGTAAACGTGCAATGTCCAAAGATTCACCTTGACCAGCGACCAGCGAGCAAGCTTTTTCATTATCATCCAGTGGGAAAGGCGGCGAAACAACCTCCATTATTTGAGCCGCTTTTTCAAAGACACTAACTGTCGGCTTGGGAGTCTCCACTTTCGAGAAGTAAACAAAACCGTTAATTTCCTGTTTAGTTGAAAGCTTACCTTTCAAAACAGCGTTAACTAAAGCCTCGGCAACGTTAAAACTGGCAACCCTGCATAAGCCAACATAAGAAGTTGTTAACCGTGGATTAACATCTACTACAAACGGCTTATCCTCTACCAAAACCAAGTCAACACCCACATAACCCCTCAAACCAGGAAAAGACTCGACAACGTTCTCTGCCACCCTGAATGCTTCTTGCTTAAGCGGATGATCAAAGGGAACAGTGCCACCTTCATAGCTTGAAACAGCCTCTGGCACGGCAACCTTGACGTTTTGCTTATTCAAGCTAATTGCCAACGCTTTGCCGCCTGTGCAAAGAACGCTGACGCTTGCAGCTTCGCCATCAATAAACTCTTGAACTATAAAATGCATCCCTGCCGACTCAGCCTTTATTCTTGCAACTGCTTTCTCAACTTGGGCGTCTTCTTTAACGATGCTTAAGCCGAAGCAGCTGACACCATCCATAGGCTTGAACACTACAGGATAACTAAACTTGCTTCTGATGATCTGCTTAACTTCCGCTAAACCCCCATCAACATTAAGCACCCCCGTGTTAGGCGTCGATAACCCATTTTTTTTCAACGTCTCATATAGAACAGTTTTATCCGCAACCTTTTGGATAGCACTGGCATCACAATTAAGCGAAACCTTGCCTATGTGCTCCACAAGTTCTACGATTGACTGCAGCGTTTGCCCTGTTTCAGGTGCAATAACGTAGACAGCATCGTTAATTTTAGCAGCATTAACGAGGAATTTTTCGGCTTCCTGGGGGTAAAAAATGGGTATTGTGTAGTCGGCGACTATGGGCGGATTCAGTTTTGAAAGTCTAGTATCAAGTAAAACGGTTACCTCATGGTCTGCAGATTTAAAATCAGAAACAATTGAGCGCAGCATTGCAAAGCCTTCAGATAAAACGCTTGGTGAAATAGGCTGCCCTGCGCATCCACCGCCTGAAACGTACTCGTAAACTAAAAGCCTCAAAGCAAAGCTCCTTCAGAGTCGATGAAAACCCAAAGTAGCCTTAAAGCTTTTCGATTTGTCTGCTGTCTCGAATGACTGAGAGTTCCTTTCAGGTCATTGCTTTGTTGCTTTTTCTATGAAAAACTTATTTTTCATGGCACTTCTATGAACGCTTGCGTTATAAGATTTTTGGTTTGGAGTTCAGTTCAGGTTCAAACCTAAGATGGCTAATAGGGAAAATGCGACTGCTAATTTTCTATTCATGGAAATCATACCTAATGGACTGGTAAAATCAGAGCATTTAGGGTTTGCTGAGGCTCTGGAACACTACTAGGAGAAAAAAGAATGAAATGTCTAAGGTTTCATTCAATTTTGTGAATTTGACCAGAGCCTTCTCAGCCCATATTTTTTCTCCATTTGCTTTTTAAGACTAAAAAAGGGGGAAGTGATGTTTTTGTTTAGCGTTTTTTATGGTCGCTTCCTAAGCATAGAGAGTACTACTACGGCGAGGACTGCGATGATTAGAACGAATAGGCCGGCGATTGCGGGGACAAAGTACAGGTTAGCGACAGATGTCGGAGTAGCTGTGGGTGCGGCAGTTGCGCCTGGTGCAGCGCTAGCATAGATGTGTGTTTCAGCGGAAGATCCGTAGTATGCTTGTGAACCTGCAAACGTGGCGGTTATAGTGTAATTGCCTGGGATGTTAGGCGTCCAATTGTAGGCAAATGTGCCGCTAGCGTCACTTGTAGTGGTGCCGATTACTCTACTGTTGCCGTTAGCGTCAACAACACTTAGGGTGACTGGAACACCAGTCACGTTTGTTGGCATTGACTGCTGTTGGTAAACGGCTTCCATGAACTGGCTCATGCTAGCATCTGAAACGCATGGTAGACCGTTGGGGAAGTTTGCTGCTACTGCTTGTTGTTGCGCACCTGGAGAGATGTCGGTTACTGTTCCAGTTATCGTTATTGGCGTGGCAGTTGTTACTCCGATGTCAGGTGCTGTGACGGTGGTTTTGCTAGGTCCCATGCCAAATGCATATATCTGATTATCGTAGCAGTTATCCGATACTAGGACGCCGTCCGCGATGGCGCGACTATTTCCTTGGGTACCGCCAAACAGTAATGTGCTCCATAGTTCCTGTCCGCTGGTAGCATTTATGCAGTATAGCTGGGCCCCTTGATAGAAGGGCGTTGTATAGTCGTGACTTGACGCCATGTAAATCATCCCGTCAGCAAGATCGGGCATTGGAGAGAACCATAAAGGATAACTACTGTAGGGAGTATTATATCCGGAGCTTCCGGCAGACCAACTCCACTCTACTGCTCCCGTTGTGATATTATAACAATAGATTTGTCCACCTATGTTCCATGTGTAAAGACTTCCGTCCATGATTTCACCACTAATCGGTGACGAGAAGTAAGACCAAGGACTGCTCTCAGGGGTGGTTGGTCCCCATAGTTGTGTTCCGGTTGTAAGGCTGTATCCAGTGAATGTCGCTGCCTGTTGGTTGTATAGCGCGAAGATTCCATCCCCAGCTACAATATCTACGTTGGTCCATACTGGCAGTGTTACGTTTGTCGGACCCCATAGTAGTTGGCCAGTAGTTGTGCTGTAACCTGCAAAGATTTCCCAACCTGATTGGGCACCGCCTTCAGCTGTAGGCGCTGATTGAGTCAGAAGTGCTACGCCATTAGAAACTTCGGAAAGGCTTAGACTGATGGGTACACCTGACATGTTAGTGGCTATCGGTACGCTCCATTGATTTCCTCCGCTCCAAGGAATCGCAGCTCCTTGAGGAGGTCGCCAAACTTCTCCAGAACTGTAAACCACATAGAAATAGAGGTTCGTTGATGCCGTTGCAATGCATAGACTTGCGTTCCACATAGTCATCATACCTCCTGCGACTGTGTAGCTTAGAGTTTCTCCGTTTGGACCATCTACGAGTATACCGGGATTGGGGTTAGTAATGTTCAGTATCCAAGCACCTGTCATAGCGTCATACATCGACCACACATTAGGGAGTGGATTCTGGATATTTGTAACGAATCCTAAGCCTAATCCCCCCTCCGGCCCCGTAAATAGATAAGCGTGTGCACCGTACTGATCTCCTGTCTGGAACTTGTACACCATGCCACATTTTAGCGGTTGGGGAGTATTCTCTGTCCATAACGTTTGCCCAGTTGCGAGACTAACAGCGGTTAAAGGTCCAAAGTCATTTGCAGCCCCTGGAAATTGTGTGTAATAAAGTATTCCGTCGATTATTACTGGCTGGAATTTGGGTTCGTATGCTGTTCCTGTTGCATAGATGTTTGTAGTATCGGTGGTGTATTCTCCGCCGATTAAACCTCCAAGAGCTAAAGGCTTAGTCCACAATACATGAGCACTGCCAGGCGCCGTTGTGTAAGGATTGTAGTTTGAATTAGCATCATACGTTCCAGTGTTCGCGAAAGCTCCCCCTCCAAGACCCAACCAGTTCCCATCAATCACGGCCCAATTTTGGTTCTCTGCATTTACCGGATTTGTCCAGTAACTTGTTGGAAGCGGAGTGGATGGATAAGATGTGGCTATTGGTTGCTGTTGTACGTTTAGTACTACTGTATTACTGGTGCTAGCGGTATAAGTATCATTTAAAAAAGCAAGACCGGCTTCGATTAGGGGACCCGGGGTATATGGGTAGGGATTCTCATTAGTTACTGTTTGTGTTGGAAAGTTACCTACTAGCGTGTAGTTGCCAACTTGGTTAGGCACAAAAGTTGTATATGTGCCTCCAGTAGCATCGGAAGTTAAGGGTCCAAGTGTCAGATTTTGTCCGTTAGGCTCCGTTACCGTCACTATCATATTGTGCCAATCCATCCCATAATTACCAAACGCTGTTGGAGGCACCTTATCAATCCAGAAGTTGATGTCGACTTTCTGGTTGACTCCTACGGGATTGGGGCTAGCAGCAAGAAAGGCATAGGTTGGAATCGTCCACAGCGGTGTGTGCGCGTTAGCATTCGGTAATAGCATCGTTGAAGCTGTCATTGAAAATACCAATAATAAGGCAATAAGAATAGCCATAGTTTTACTTTTTATTTTTTGCATTTTTCTTTTCCTTCTAATTTTTAATGAACAAGCATCGTTTGCTTAGGATAGTTTTTAAAGTGTAGTTGTGTAAAACATACACAACAGTAATTTATAATTATAGAAAATACAAAGTAGGTCTCAGGAAGAGAAAAATGGAGCTCCAAGATCGAAGCGCTCAAACCTTACACAAGCTAGGACTAACCCCATTGCAGGCCAAGATGTACCTAACTTTGATCAACATGAAAAAAGAAAAAATACAGACTATCGCAAGAGCTATAGGCGCAGATAGATCAAACACCTACCAAGTAATCGATCAACTCCAAAAAATGGGCTTAGTTGAAAGATTAGTAGATACTCCGAACTTCTTCCAAGCAATCCCTCTACACGAGGGAATCTCAACATTAATGGAACGAAAAAAAAACGAGTACAACGAACTCCGAAACGAGGCCGAACAATTGATAACTGCAAACAAGGTAAACAGCCAGACATCCGAAGAGAAAGAACACGAATTCAAGATAATGAGCAAGGGAAAAACCAGCCAAACGAAAGATATAATCAAACATTGCCAAATTGCTCAAACGAATTTAGACATGCTACTTAGCATAAAAGACTTTCATTACGGCATAAATGCATTATCAAAATATTATTTTGAATGCGTCAAGCGAGGAGTAAAATGCCGAACGATTATCCAAGAGCCAAGTTTTGCCTCAATCAAAAAGAATGTTAAACGCTTTGCAAAAGTACCAGGCTTCCAAATAAAGTACGTTCTCAGTTCGCCCAAGGTAGTATTTGTGATCGTTGACAAAAAGGACCTTCATACCAATCTATTTCCAAATCGAACCCCCGTAGAAACAACGGAACTAATTCTTGACCATCCGGGAATTATAGAAGTGTTTCAAAACTACTTCGAAACGGTATGGAAGCAGGCGCAAGAATTAAAATAGACAAAATGCCGCTTGTCTCAAGGCGAGATCAAAAAAACATTTTTTGAGCGCACGCGCTTTTGTTAAGTATTTCATGCGTCTCGTAAAGGGCAGATCATCTTCAGTTCTCATTTTGGCCTAACCTTCAAATCCAATAAAAGGTTACTTTAAACTAATAAAATATCGCAAAGATCAAAACCCAAATCATTCTAGCTATCTTTGTCATACTTAATTGCATCTTCCAGAAAAGCTATAGCACATCGTTTCTTAACGTGAGGCATCACAACAATTCTGATGCAGTCATATCGTGGAACATAAGAGACAAACCAGCCGCTTTCCCAAAGCTTTTCTGCCAAATGCTTGGTGCCCTTGTTGCTGCGGAAAGCCACTATGTTCAGCGTTGGCTCCACAACAAGTTTAAAACCCGCATCACTCAGCCCATCAGCGAAAAGCTGGGTTGTTTTCATGCAGTTGCTCACCACTTTTTTGAACCCGTCCATACCGAGCGATCTGAAAACTGCCCATGCCGAAGCAGCGGCGGCGCCTGTTCTTGTCCCAACAAACGTGTACTGATACGGGTCGGTTAAGTAAGGCGTTTCAGTTTTGATAAAATCCAGGGCTTTGCTGTCTCTAAAAATGATTCCTCCAGAGGGGATTGCCGCCAAACCCATCTTGTGCGGGTCAACCGTCATAGATTTCACAGCGTCTAAAGTGAAATCAAATTTGTACTTAGCATTTTTGAGAAACGGGATGACTAAACCGCCGAAGGCTGCATCAACATGCAACCAAACATTATGCTCTAAAGCAATATGAGATAGCTCCTCGATGGGGTCGACAGCGCCCAGTTCAGCTGTTCCAGCCGTGCCAACTATGGTGACTGTGTTCTTGCTGACGCATTTTTCAACTGACGAAGAATCAACTCTAAAAGAGCTATCTAAACCTGCATAGACAGGCTTCATATTCAACAGGTTGCAAATTTTAGTGAAAGAGAAATGAGCGGACTCTGGCAAAACCACTTCGGGTTGACTGACTTGCGTCATGTTTCTTGCGGCTAAGAGCGCCATTAAATTTGCTTCTGTTCCACCCGAGACAAGATGGCCAACGCAGTTTTCACCGTGAAGAAGCGTTGCCAGTTGGTTTATGACTTCTTTTTCAAGTTGGAGGCTTCCAGGAAAGAGCCCTGAGTCACCCAGATTGGAGCTTAAAAAAAGTTGATAAGCCTTTTCTGCTATAGGATGGGGTTTTGTGCACATTGAACACAAAATTTTCCCGTCATCATACCGCTGGTCTTGTTCACGGATTCTTTTGAGTTCAGCCAGCACTGTTTTTTTGCTTACCCCCTTAGCATGCAATAGTTAAGCCCTCTTTGTGTTGGCTTGCTTTTCCGCTTGCTTAACAGTTTCGACTAGCTCATGTACCAGTTTTCTGGTGATTTGACCATTGTCTCTGTCGTTGTTTGTGCAGGCTGCACCGCGTAAACCTGCCACATCAGCACCTAAACCATAAACCACAGGTAAATCCTGCTTTCTCAGCGAACCTGCCAACGCCGCCTCCAAGCCCAGTTTATGCGCTTCGTCTACGAATTTTTCAAGTTGCTTGACGGCTAAGAAATTGAATATGTTTTTGCCGTCCTTAACTGCTGTGTCAATCATTGCTAAGTCTACTTGAGCCAAAGAAGCTATTTCGGGAATGAGCATTGGGTCTAATGTGCTTATTCTTTCTGCATCAGCGTAGCCAGTGGCAACCACTTTGATTTTAGGGTTGCATTCTTTGGCTGCTTTGTTGACGTTCTGCAATAAAAAGACGGCTTCTCTGGGGGTTTTGAATCCGTAAAGCCCCACTTTAATATAATCAACACCAAGCGATGCTGCTCCCAACGCAGCCAATGATATGGATCCTGGAAGGTTCGGAACATCCCCCAATGCGCAGCTCACTTGGATCTTTCTCGGCGCAATTTCCCTTATTCGCTTAATAACCCATGGAAAATTCGCGCCTAATGCGCCCTCTTGAGGGTTCTTGACATCTATTATGTCGGCGCCTCCAGCGATGGCTTCAGAGGCTTCTTTTTCATTCATGGGGCTTATGAGTAGCTTCAATTAGCATCCTTATTGATGCGGATTGATGGTGCCTTTAAAGTTTTGCTGTAGCGATGGTTAGGTTTTTCTATTTGTGGAGAGTCAATTCACGGGTAAGGTGAGAGCTTGAAGGTTATACCTGTAATTGACATTTTAAACGGCATAGTGGTCCATGCTGTCCGAGGAAAAAGGCAAGAGTATCAACCGCTCCAAAGCATCCTGTGCAAGTCGGTTGAACCATTGGAAGTGGCTAAAGCATTTAAAACGCTTGGATTTGGTGGACTGTACATTGCTGATTTAGACGCAATTACCAGTGGCCCCGTGAATTTTCAGGTTTTCAAACGTATCGCCAAGGAAACTAGGCTTAAGTTGATGGTTGATGCTGGAGTATCTGACCTCGGAACAGCGGAGAAATTGCTGGATTGCGGAGTTTCCAAAGTTGTTATTGGAACCGAAACGCTGCAAAGTAAAAGTTTTGTGGGTGAAGCGGTGAGGCTTTTTAGAAGCGAGCGCGTCATTGTTAGCTTGGACTTGAAGGGCGACATAGTCCTTGTAAAATTGGGGTTTGCTGGCTGCAAGAGTCCCGTGTGTCTTCTACGTGAGTTTAAGGAAATGGGTGTTTCAGGGGTTATTGTTTTGGATTTGGCGCGTGTTGGTAGCGGTGAAGGAGTTAACGTTGATTTTTTGAAGGAAGCGCTTGAGGCAGTGCCTATGGATATTTATGTTGGTGGAGGAGTGAGAAACATTAAGGATTTGGTCGAGTTGAAGAATTTAGGTGTGTCAGGGGTATTGGTGGCTACTGCTTTGCATTCGGGCAAAATTTCTATTGAAGAGTTAAAGCAAACCAACTTGCTTTAGCCGCCACCTTGTATTTTAATCTGTTTTTGCCAAGCATACGAGACCGCCAAGCTGTGTGAGGCGTATGCCCGCGGTTGATTCAGCGTTTATTATTCTTGTTTTAACGCTTCTGTTTTTGGCAATCTGCAATAGCCTGTGAACTCTGTTCTTTCGGCGGCTGTTTGAAAGATAATTATCCGTGAGTAGTAAGTATTCAGGTTTTGGTTTTCCTGCTGCTTGTTTGCCAAGGATGAGGTTTTCTGCTTCTTCCAGCGAAAAAAGCACAAGATTGTCCGCTGTGTTGAGGCGTTTCTCCAAGATTTCAAGCAGATTTTCGGTTTCCTCAGAAGCTGTTTCTTGAATTAACTGTTTGAACACGGCTGTTTTTGTTAAGGCCACTACTTGCGGTGGCGTGCTCGCTGAGCCTGTTATCAGCGAGAATGTTGCTTTGTTTTCTCCTTGAAGAAGCCACGAATGATGCGCTTTGATGTGGTTTTGGAATTCTTGTGCGTAACTGGTTTTTGCTGGAGAGGCTACTATTATGCTTCTTACACCTTCTTTCAACGTTGGCCTTAACGCGTTTACGATGGATTCATGAAAGTTGTATACTGCTTTAGGGTCGCTTCTGCCACCGTTTAAGGGTATGGTTTGTTGGTGTTTAGCAACTTGACTGAAAACTTGCCATAAAGCAGCATGATCATTCTCTATTCCCGCTAAAATCGCAACAATATACCCACGTCTATAAACTTTCGGCGTCATTGTTCTTTCCTTTATTCCATTTGAGGTTTGAGTTATTTAGGCTTACTTTACATTACAGTTTCTAGATAAGTAAGTTAAAAAACGGCATGTTTATGAACAGCGTAAAACCGATTTAACTACGAGAAAAATGATTCAAGTTGAAAACAAACAAGATCTAAACAGCCAATTAAAAACTAATGAAAAAGTTCTTGCGTTATTTTACGCTTCATGGTGCCCTTACTGTATGAGTTTTGTCCCGGTTTTTGATAAAAAAGTGGTTAACTTCACCGTTGGAAGCGTCATCCACGTTCTCTTAGACGATTATGACAATCCATTATGGGATGACTATTCTATAGACGCAGTCCCAACCGTCATATTTTTTGATAAAGGCAAAGTTTATGGACGACTTGACGGAAAATTCGGCGTGGGCTTAAATGAAAAACAACTCAAGGTTTGGCTGGAAGAGTTTAAGGTCCCATTGCCCTCTTTTTTTTAGTTTGCGCTCTTGCTGATTAATAAAGCAGGATATTTTAGTTTGCGCTTTATTTTCAAATCAATTTACTGCAAATTACAACATGATACCAGAATTTCCTTTAATAAAAACAATGCTTATATCGGATTATCTTGTTAGTAATGAAGAAATAATTGTGAAGGGTTCTAATTTATGGAATTTTGTCCAGAATGCGGTTGCCGGCTTGAACCTAAAAAAACTGGTGGCTCCATAGTGCTCGCGTGCTCAAAATGCAGCTATGTTAAGCAGGCTGCGAGCAATAGGGCTCAGGCTAAGGTGGTTAAGGTTATTCAACCTACATCCCAGCCATTTTTGACTGTTATAAGCGAAGAAGAACAAAAAATCAAGACAATGCCAACGATTCACATGAAATGCGAGAAATGCGATAACAACATGGTTTATGTTTGGCAAGTGCAGACTCGAGGCGGCGATGAAGCATCAACCCAATTCATGCGCTGCACAAAATGCGGTCACACCTTCAGAGAATACAGTTAAGTTAGCTTGTTTTTAGAAAGTTATTAAAGCAGTAATTCGCATAAAGTACCGTCGGAGAATATCAAATGCCCAAAAAAGAAAAACCATTAACTAAAAAAGAAAGAGACGCGAAAAGAAAGGCACGTAAAGAAAAGGAAAGCAAAACACAGAAATAGAAGTTTTAGCCAACAAGCTTCTGCTTCACCATTTATTGTTTTTATAGCCTATTTTATCTTTGCTTGTTGGAATATTTTTAGAGCATGATTAATGAAAACAGAAAAAAATTGACTGTAGAAAGTTTGTATCGTTATTCTGGGACCTGCATTAGGACTTTCTCTTTAGCGCTTTTGATGTTTTTCAACCAAGGCTTTTGAAACAACTGGAAAAAGCAGTTTAAGGCGAATTAATTATTCTTGTGTTGTATTCCTGCAGATAAGCTAGGTGATCGGCGTCATAGGGGTAACTTTCGTTTGATGGGTATGGAAAACTGGTCATTGCTTGGAATGGAAGCGGATTAACCGTGAATGGGACGTAGGGCAAGCCTTCGCCTTTGAACCAGCAGCTGGCGACGATAAAGTAGTCTCTTACCCAACCTTTTGGAACAGGCGGCAGGTTTGCAGAAAATTGTATTGAAACCACGTCTCCTTCTCGTCCGATGACGAACTTGTCGTCGGCGGACTGCAGCAGCGCTGTAACGTCGCCGTACTTTGTGAATGCTCCGCTGGAGTTTGAGTTTACGCCGAATGCTTGCTCCAAATTAGCGGATGAGGGCGTTATGGTGTGAACAATTATGTTCTGCTGGAGTGTCGTGCTGATGCCTATGTAATCGAACTGAATGTCTTGGTAGTAGTTAATTTTTAATTCGTAATTGTTAGTTGGAAAGAGGCCTGTTAAGTTGACGACAAATTCACTGTCCGTTACATGAGGTATCGGAAACTCTCGGTCGTCAGGGACATTAACCCAGCTTCCGTTTGGCGCCATTACTTGCATGTAGGGCGGCGGGGAAGGCGTTACTCCTGGTTGGTTGGCGTAGTTTAGGAAGTTTTCGCCTCCAGCTTGGGTGGTTGGCCAAGTAATTTTGGCTGCAACTACTAGGTTGATCTCTTGTGCGCCGGTTAGGTTGCCTATATTAAGCGTTAGGCTTTGCCATGCCCATGTGGTTCCAGTTGTGAAGTTTCCGTCCAGCTTGGAGATTAATGGCAGAACATTTTGTCCTGTTCCATTTACCGCGGAGACTGGTGTAGCTAAGTTGTCGCTTACCGTGTAAATTGTTCCTTGACCTGTAAGATTGTATATGAATGTGCTCGCGGTAGAAAACACATTCACGTCTGCGGGTTGATCTACGGCAATCATTTTGACTGAGTCGAGATAGAAGATTTCGTCGGACAGCTCAGCGATTTTAAAGTTGTAAAATCCGTTGAGTGGCTGCAGTTGAGTTGAATCCAGTTTCATGTAGTCATATGGGTAGTTGTAAGAGAAAACCATTGAGCCATCAGGTTGAAAATACTCCAAGTAGCCTAGCCAGCCTGTGCCGTCATTGACTTCTCCAACGTAACTATAGCCCGTTCCGTTCCAGACTTCCAAGGAGGGACATGAACCTTGCCTAATATAATTTGTCACCGCGTAAGTCTCACCCTGCACGTTAAATGTTTGAGTAAGGCTAGTACTTCCGCTGTTCCAGCTCGAAAAGTCGTATGAAACAAGACCCCAACCGCCAACTTCAATTTGGGCTACAGACGGAACAGCAATTGTATGTGGTCCAGCAGCTACCAGTCCAGAGAACGGGGAAACTTCAGACACGCCGTCCAAAGTGAAGGGAAACCCATTGGCGCTGGAAATATAGTGCAACGTGTATTCGCCTGTTGGAACGATGCTAAATTGATTGCTTTGCCCTCCGGCAGTTAACTGGTAAGTTCCAATACTGCTCTCATTAAATGTCGCCGTTACGGTTTCGGAAGCTCCTCCTGCCAGTTGCACCTCAACAGTTTGGTTAACTACACCGTTCACTGAGAAAGGTAGCAAATAACTGATGTTTTCGCTTCCTGTGTTGCTGACATCCAGGGAAGCGTTGACCAGTTGCCCAGGCCAAGCCTCAGTTGGCTCTACGTTTAAATTGGAGTATTTTAATGCAGCTGGCGCAGTGGAAGGCATGGGCGAAGGAGAAGGCGAGGGCGAAGGCGAGGGCGAAGGAGTCGGCTGCGGCGACATAAGCTGACTTTGATAGAAATAGTTAACCGCTACCAGTGCGCCAAATATTACTACAATGAGAAGAATGATTGCTTGAAGCTTACTAACCGCTGAGCGTGAAAACGTTAATTTATTCATTAGGTTTAACATTAATAATAATTGCTGCTTTTAAAATTTCTTTTTTTCCAGAAAGCTGATAACTCCTCGAGAGGGATACCTGCATTTTTTGCCGAGGAATCTTCATCAATAGTGTGCCTGCCCTGCCGGTACCTCATTTTCGACTAAGAAATTCGCGAGCAAAAATGAGTTGTCCTCCCCTTCTCTTTTTAGACTGGTTTCACTAGCTAAATAGACCTGCCCTGCCCCTCCATGTCTTTTTGTTAACTTATTTTTCGAGCTAAAAGAGTACCCCTTTTACTTATCGCTGAAGACGGGTAATTGAATTATGAATTAGTGTTGCATTCGGCTAATCGGGGGCTACCCTTGTTTTCAGGCAGGTGGACTCATCGGCATACGCAGATATTTACGTTAGCTACCGATTTTAACAAGACTGCGAAAGTATTAATGGCGCCAATGAAGATAATTGCACGTTTGGATGAGGGTTTCAGCTTACTGCTGTTTCCCAAAAGATGACTTGAAATTAAAATGCGTTCTGAGGCGCTTCGTGTCTTTGGCATTTAGGTCTTCTATTGCCGTGGTTTCAACAGGACCGAAATATACGTTTGTAGTCTACTACCTACCGGGGGGTCAAATGTCAATACATTTTGTTGATACACTTTGTCGATACACCTAAAGTTGGTACACGTGGGCAAGTGGTTATTCCCCAAAAACTTCGCAGAAAATTTAAAATAGAAAAGGGAATAATTTTAGAGATTGAGGAAACAGGGGAAGGCTTACTTTTGAAACCTTTCAATCCGATAGCTGAGATGAAAGGGCTTGGAAAAGGCGTTTTCGGAGACCCAGTCAAATATCAAAAAAAAATCTGAGAAGAATTTTAACACAATTCAACGAAAGGTATGGCGGTTTAGCAGGAATTTATCATTTGTTTATAAGTGGCTTAGTTGCTCTTTAAGATGGCTTGTAAGAAGCGATTTTTGCAAAGCCAATAGGGAGAAGGTTGAGTTTGATACTGGATAACAAAGTCATGTTTGGAGAATCGTATAAATGCAGAATCTGTTCAGCGAAATTTAATAATCCTGAAGAGCTAAGAATCCACAGAATTGTTAACCATAAGGGCCATATGCTCATCATCAAACGTTAACATCACAGGATTATTATTCGTATTGAAAAGTGATTAACCGTTTAGCAAAACTAAGCCTCTTTTTTCCGATTTATCGTTTTGAAGTGCCTATGATGATAAACACGTCAGTCTGAAGCGGGATTTCAGTTCCTGAGATGATTTGCTTTAAATTCGACTTCTGAGGCGCATCTTTCTGTTTGCAATGAAAATGTTAATTAAGAGTCACCTAAACGATATTGCTAACAGATTATTATGACCAAGACTTCTCCAACTCTTGCCTGCTGGTTCATCCGAGACGGCGCCAAACTGGTACAGTGCAGTAAAGAGGCTTTCGATAAAGCTATCGTTGAAGGAAAAAGCGTAAAGTACCGCGGCTACGCAAACAAAAAAGCTGAGCGCATCGCGGATCAGTTGGAAGAGTCCAGAATGGCATTTCTAAGTAACACAGATTTATCCCCGAAATTCCGCGCCGCAATAACAAGTCCCAGAAATGTCGTTGAGGTTCAGGTCATATTGGTTGATGACCCTCAATTTTGGCTCAGAGAATCCAAACGTCCCAAATATAACAGGTAAAACCTAAGAGTCAAATTTCTCGGATAGTTAATCCTTTTTTTCTCGCAAGTAAGGTTATTAGGTCAAATCTTGAAAAAATATAAATGATTGTTTCTTAATTTGGTTTGGATTATTTGTTTGTTTTCCTTTTTCTGATTGTTCCTTTAAAGCTTTTCACTGTTTCTTCACAAACGCCTGGTTTCCATTTGCATATACCTTCAATTATTTCTTTAAGGTAATATTCGAGTTCTTCATTTGTTAAGTTACTAGAGCAATCAACCTTGTACACAATTTCGCCTTTGTCCCGGCTTACACTTACTTCCACCAAAACATTGTCTGCCATGAAATTTCAGCCTCTATCTCTATTAGATTCAATTTAGATTTAAGGTTTCTATCCATTTACGCAGGAAATTAGTGGTTGTATCCGAGAAGGCACCTAAGTTTCTGCAAAAGAGCTGATGCTGGTCGGTTATTCATATGAGTTATTTGGAGTCGTCATATTCGGCTGAAGTATTCTAGTGGCGCATACCAGAAAGCTGTAATTGACTTTTTGCAGTTTGGGTTTTGGCACTTATATTTCTTTTTCACAATATCGCCATAGTAACTATTTAGTATTGGCTTTACTGATGAATATGCTGTATGGAGTCTATCAGGCGGCTCAACTTCAAGGAGTTCATAACAGAAGGGGCATTCGAGTACAGCCATAATATACACCCTCAAACTGTTAATACGCTATTCTGCGGTAAAAAATTTTCGATGCTAATATTATTATCCAAATCTAAGCTGGCTTCGTAAGATATCCCTTGATAGTTACTAACGAAACTGTAGCCTAATGTGGTTTCTGCTTCGTTTACATAACAAAAAATCGTGATTTTTAGAAAACCGAAACCGTAGATGAGTTTAGCTGTGGGCTGGTGTGCTGGTTGTAACCCGCCTTTGGGCTTAGTAATTTTTTTCTACTTATTTCTTCACTCATTTTTAATCCCTGTGTTCTTTTTGTGGTATCTAGTTATAAGCTTTTACAGGGTTTTCTCTAATGGATATTTAGCGTTTGGTTAAGAAAATAACGCATTCACACATGACCCTTTCTTTCTTCGTTTGCTGGCTTGAAAAAAAGCGTTGAAACTCAGAATGGATAGGTTTTTTCATTAGGTATGGCTGGTTCTAATAAGGTTTGTAACATCGAAACCTTTTGACTTTACAAGTTCTATTAATTGGGAAAATAGCTTGTCGTCCATTTGTGGGGTTCTGCTTAGTATCCAAAGGTACTTGCGGTTTGGTGTGCCTACAACGGCGTAATCGTAGTCTTTCCCCAAATTTATGATCCAGTAGTCACCGTAAAATGGCCAGAAGAATGTTACTTTAAGTTTCGCTCCAGTGTTCTTGTCAACCACTTTTGCCTTGCCCTTTGCCCGTTTCACTTTGCCGTTCCTTTTGCATTCGTTGAGCACAGATATAGTGCCATCTTCACGTAGAGAGTAAGTTGCTGTTATATCGGAACAGCCTTCTTCAAATCTGGCGGGAAGACGTGCTATCTCATACCATTTGCCCAAGTACTTTTTTAGATCGACATGCGGCACAACTTCAAGGGTATCGTATTCCTTTTTCGACAAATGGGTCACACTTAGTATTGAAGCTAGACATCAATGTATTATTTTCGGTTGAGCGCCTAAACGTCATCTTCCCTCTTACCGAATCTTTTTTATGAGAAGTTCCTAAGAGAGTTGTTAGGGATTGTTTTGAAACGGGAAGAAGCAATATCGGTTCTGAAGGAACTTCTTGACAATTGCCGTGGTCTTGATGGCCATTATTTGGAATTATCATCACCTAACGTCTCTTCGTCAACGATGGGCGGGTATCAAATTACTATAAAAACAGCCCTCGATGAAGAAACAAAAAAATGCATACAAGAAATACTAATAAAACATCAACTTACCTACCAAGCGGGCAGCATGTGGAGAACAAAGCGGTCTATAAACAAAACAGACCCCGATACATTCATAATTTACAAACTCAAAAACAACCAACTTACTGCACTCAGAAGTTAGAGCCTCAGGATATAAGCAGGCAGGAAGTGTAGGCTGTAAACCGCATTCTTTTTGGTTTTATTTCGGCGCCACTAGGTATAGACCGTGTGATCTGCCACAAAGGTTATTTCCCGAATTTACAGTTTATAGCTTGACGCAAGATGTCTCAGAAAGTAAAAGTTGGCAAGCGTGGTCAAATAGTTCTTCCTAATAACCTCCGAGAAAGATTCAACATTAAAAGCCACACAATTCTCGAGATAAGCGCCACGAATGAGGGCTTGTTTCTAAAACCAGTTGACCCCGTAGCCGAATTAAAGGGGATTGGAAAAGGTCTTTATGGAGACCCAGTCAAGTATCAAAAAAAACTACGCGGAGAAGATAAAGGGGACATCATGCGCTTGGCTGGCATCTTAAAGGATGATAAGGAGAAACTGGAGCGATTAAAGCAGCAAATAGCTGCCGAAAGAGAGGCAAATTACGGAAGGACATTTGAGTGACTAAGCAGCCGCCAAAAAAGCCGCCATGCTTTTTGAAGAGCTACAGGATGCTGGAAGATTGATTAATGAGAACGATTTGCTTACTGCGGGTATTTCACTGGCCCACGATGAGGTTTTACTAACAAGAGACCAAAAACTCGCCAGTGTTGGTAAACACAACATAAAAATCGTCTAACCAAGCACTCTAAGTTTGGGAGGCTGGTGCGTTGGTTGTAACCCGCCTTCTCTTTGCCCTTTCAACTTACAGGACAAACGTTTTAAACATTTATGGGCTTGTAAGAAACTCTTTCTCCGATTAACAGCTAATTATCGGTAATTGATATCTACTACTTGAATTGCACATGAGCGCTCTTAATAACTAGTTGAAACCGCTTGCGAGCATTAAATGCCTGCCTTAAGCTCTTTTTTCTTGTCTGTCCTTTTCCTTTAGTTGAGTTAATGCGTATTCGATAGCGTGTGATCTGCTTGCAAACCTGAGTTTTTCCACCTGTTCATCTATATACTTTACAAGGTCTTCTCTTACCGTTACTTGAAGCCTGATTTTTGCCATGCTTTCAATCGTCTCTTTTTCAGTCAAGTTTTCACCCTCCTTGTTTATTGCGTTAATACTCAAACGTACTCACTCATACACAAGACTTAAAAAGAATCCCTGACAAACAGAGAAGCGGTGCATTTTTGTGTATAGAATACACAGCGAGAAAATAGGGAATGAACAAAAAATGAAAAATCAAAAAAGAGCAACCTTAATCATATTAGCAATTACGGTTCTTGCGACCGCTGGCTTCGTAAGTGCACAAACTTACCAGCAAGTAACAACTATAACAGGCGCCAGTGACCAAACAACCAACTACTTCAACGTACCCAGCAGCGAATGGCTTCTCAATTGGACCTACAGCAGCTCAACCCCAACATACGCAGCATTCTACATAGACGTTTACCAGCAAGGCAACAACCTGCCCGTAGACAGCATCATGGCACAATCAAACCAAAATAGCGGCGTTAATTACGAACACAACATGCAACCAGGCAGCTACTACCTCAAAATAAGCGCAGCCAACTTAGATAGCTATACAATAACCGTAGAAGCTCAACAAGCAACAGCTACACCCACGCCATCAGTTCCAGAGTTCCCCATATCCCTCATTATTGTAGCGTTGATTGCAATAGTTACCGGTGCCGTTGTAATAAAGGTTAAAACAAGTGAAAACAAATAAAAGAAGCGGTTTTTATCTCCAACGCTTTTTTTCTTTTTTGTTGCGACATTGCTCGCCTTATTATCCATTGCCTTTAATGTTAGCTATTTTTTGCCTGTGTTTTTCGCCTGACCCTGAGACTTGTTAGAAAGGTTAGTATAAGATATTCGTGATTCGTCTGAAATATTCCCAAGGGAAATTCTGCCGCCTTGAATCATTGGTTGCCTCATGCTATCCATAGAAATTCGAGATTTCTTAATTTCCACATTATCGTATGACACGTTTTCTCTCGTCATTCGTATCACCTCGTGCTTGCTTATTTGCTAAATCAGATAGTGAAATTCTTTCTAAGAAAACATTTTTTTCTTCCAATCGCATGCCTACATACCTCTTACTTTAATCCGAATAATTTTTCCATACTGTCGGTTGTTTCTTTCGCGGCATTATTGAATTTCTCAACTGTCTGTTTATTTTTCAGGCTTGAGGGTTCGTCATAAAAAATCTTGGCTGTTTTCCAAAATTTTATCAATAACCCTTTGAGTTTTTTTGATACAAAGATCTCGTAGCCTTCGCATGATTTCTTAAGGTAAAAACTAGCAAAGTTAACATACTTATTCTTGTAGTTATCAAGTATTTTCTCGGACGTTTGAACCTCAATTAAACCATTGTCATACGAGAAAACTTCTGCTTTCCCATCTTGAATGCTTCTAAGATAGCTTTTCGTTAGTTCGTCTAAAACGCCGATGTAACCATATAGTGTCATGTAGTACTCTTGTGCTACTTTCCTTGCTTCAAAATCTTTTTCTGACTTGTGTTGATTATATTGAAAAGCATAACCTATCAGGGTTATTAATGCACTACTTCCGAAAATAATTGTCAAAATATCAACGATATTTGCATAGCTCATTTTTCCTTGCCGCCCTTTCCCCGTAGCGTTAAACATAACAACAACAACACTAGCGCTAGTGTATAAATCGCTTTTTGACAGAAAACAGTAAAAATTACTACAATGGATTGTTTTAGACTAACGTGCTTTAGGTTTCTTTCCTTTCAAAAGCGCAAGTTGTTGTTTTAAAAACATGAATCAGTTTGAAAAGAAGCTAGCAAAAAGGAAAAGACAAAAAGCTTGTTTTTGGGCTTGGTGTGTTGTTTGTAACCGCCTTCACAAGTACCCTATTGCGTAGAAGAATAGAAATTGCCAATCTACAATTATTGTTGGCGGGGGAGTTTAAGCGATAGCTCAGCTTCTTGCTCAGTTCACTGGAGAACTATCAATATTGTTGCAGTTTTGCGTTGCCCTCGTATAACCTCAAACAATAAGGTACAACCTTAAGATCAGGTAAATTAAAGCTTTTTAAGAAAAAGAAGATATTAATCAATCGCCAGCAAAACGGTTGATAAAATGAGTGAAATAGACCGAGCAATATTAGCTACCGCTGAAAGTCAGGAGAATTTTGAGGATTTTCTTAGTTTAATCGAAAAAAAGTATCCGGACCCTAAAGAAAAAGCCCTTTTACTTTCTGAAATTGGGAAAGTTCTTCTCGATAACTTGAAGTATAAATTCGCTGTGCTTTCTTGGAAAAGAGCTTTGGTTTTCTATATTAAGACTGGCGACAAATTAGGGGAAGCACAAACATACGTGAATTTAGGCTATGCCGAGTATTTTTTGGATGATTTAAAGGTCGCCCTTACTTATTTGGAGAAAGCACTCGAAACACAAATTCAGGATAAAATGATTCTTGCGAAATCTTATTTGAACATTGGTAATGTTTATTCGAATTTAAACATGTTTGAAAAGGCTCTGAAAAATTACGAGCAAGCCCTGGCTATAACCATTGAGACGAAGGACAAAATTGGTGAGTCATTAGCAATTGGTAATATCGGTGTCATCTATCGAAACATAGGAGACTTAACAAAAGCGGTTAAATACCAAAAAGAAGCGCTTGAAATAGCATTACAAATAGGCAATCGAGCAGGTCAAGCAAAGGGTTACATCAATCTGGGGGATATATACCATTCTCTCGAAGACAACGAGAAGGCAATTGAGTACTACAAAAAGTCTCTAAGTCTTGCCACTGAGATCTGTGACCGAACACTGCAGTCGGCATGTTATGTTGCCATTGGTGATGTCAATGTTACCCAAAAGGATTTTGAGGCAGCCAAATCAAATTATCGAAAGGCTTTGGAAATTGCACTCGAAATAGGCGATAAATCGACTGAAGCGGCTTGCTATTCCGCTTTAGGGGCAATATACGGCAATTTGGGTGATTCTAAGAAGGCTAAAACATACTATGAAATGGCACTAGAGAGCAGCAAACAAATTGGGCAGGCTGGCGAAATCAAGTCATGAGTGAAACCAATGATAGTTTAGAAGATTACTATCAATTGGCTCTCAAACAAGCTGATGAGAATCACAAAATAGGTATATTCTTCGCGAGCATTGCCGCTATAATGATATTTATTGGTGTATTTTTGGTATATGTACAGATAATTACTTTATCAGTTTCTGAGTTGTCATCAATTTCAGGAATTATTTTAGGGGCCGTATCTGTTCTCTTTTTTAAAAGAAGTGATGACTCGCATAAAAGACTTGATAGAATTTTCACCCGCTATAAAGATATTACAATCTTAAAGACAAAACTTTCTATCGGCAAGTCAATCTGCAGTGAAATCCATGATACTGAGAAAAAGGACAAGTTACTTGAAGAACTATTGGAAGACGCAAGAAAATTCAACAACTAAAGTAAGTTAATGTCTTCATTATCAATATATCCTCTGGTTAAGTAATGGGCGTGGTGTGTTGGTTGTAACCCGCCTTCTGTTGTCTGTGGCATTCGGCTAATCGGGCTACCCGCGCCTTCAGGTAGAGGCTTCATCGGCGACTGTTTGCCCTTTCCACTTGCAGGACGGCCGTTTCACCGCTTCCAAACTGGCACACTCGACATCACAAATGTCTCATCGCCAAGTCCAATTGGACGTTTCGTTTCTGCTCCGTTGCCAAGGCTCTCGCCCTGTACCCTGAGGGCACTGCAATTCTACACGTGGGCGGAGTTTCCTCAGACCCAGCATTTTTGGGTCCGAAAGCCACACACCAACTCGCCAGCCCACAACATAATGCGCTATCGGAAGCAATAAGAATTTCTGATTAGTGACAGGTTTCTATGTGGTTGCGTGACTAGTTACGACATGGATGCGTGACGGGTAAGACACGTTTAAATCAACGCCTGTTCCTAAAAAACAACCCAAAAATGACCCTGAAACACCAGAAAAAATTATATTCCTCGATTTTAGGAAGACTGCCAGCCTACCTTTCGTAGCCAAAAACTGCGGAATAGATAAAACATTCCTCAACCTCAACTTATAGCCATGAACAAACGCGTCGTTCTCATAACGGGCACTCCATGCACAGGAAAAACAACCACCGCAAAACAATTAGCTGCCAAACTGGATGCCCACTACATTAACTTGACTGACTACGCCAAAACCTACCAGTTAACGCAGGGCGAAGACAAAGAAAGAAAAACAATCATAATTGACGAAGAAAAAATGCGCACAAAACTCGCCGAAACCATAAACGCCACAGACAAAGCCAACATCATCATCGACGGGCACTACGCCGCTGCCGTAACCCCAGCAGACCTTGTCAGCCATGTTTTTGTTTTGCGCCGAAACCCCAAAGAACTCAAACATTTCATGGAAAAATGCGGTTTTGAAGGCATCAAGCTTTGGGAAAACCTGTCCGCTGAAATCCTTGACGTTTGCCTCATCGAAGCTATGCAGACGCAAGCGGGCAAGGTTTGCGAGCTAGACGTCACGGGCAGAACGGTTGAGGAAGTAGTCAGTGAAATCTTGGATGTTTTGGAAAAAAGCAAAAACTGCTCCATTGGCATTGTTGATTGGCTGGGTATGCTTGAACGGGAAGGCTTAACTGACCAGTACTTAAAAGCCTAATCAGCATAATTTCATATTGAAAAGTGCAAGGTCGCTTGTCTGCTTACCGATTAGGTTTCCATGAACCTGACATAGAACTTTAAGTTAATCGGCACTTCCTGAGCCTGATTCAAGCCCTAAATCAAAAAATCAACCCAAAACAAGCCCTGACCCTAAACCGCTACCTATAGACCTACCCTACTATTTGTGACAAAAAAACAACCACAAAAAGCAAGCAAACACAAGGTGCCCAACACAATCTACCTGAAGCTGCCTATCTTCTGCTTAGTCAACAGCGTGAGTTTGCGCCTGTTCGAGTATGATTTGGCGTGGTCGCTGAATTTATCACCAATCATGATGGGGCTGCCTAAGCCAACATCTTCCGAGGACGTGTCCAAGCCGATGATTACGTTTACGCCTATGGTTCTGTTCCAGTCCCGAACCCAAACGCCCTGCTCCACGCGGCCTTTCTGCACGATAAGGTCAAAATGCCTATTTTCGCCGCTGTAGCCTTCAAGCACAACATTTTCCCTGTTAACCTTGTAGCCTTCTTTTTTGAAGTATTGAATTGCTAAGTCCAATAAATGCGATCTGGGCTTAGGCTGTTCTTCATCAATGCTCATATACTCGTTCTCTTCCCTGCTAAACCTTATCAACCTGTGTGTGGAAAAGCCTTTCGGAAGACAAACAAGAAATGAAGCCGACTTCAATCGTGAAATGCACACAATGCGCCGGTCTAATGCTAACCGCTAAGGGGCAACGAACAAAAGTTTGTCCTTACTGCGGCGCACACGTTGACCTATTGCGAGTGCAACAAGTAGCCTCAGCAAGCAACCCATTTGAAGCTTCAGAAATGCTTCGCAAACTAAAAAGCGAACAAGGATTCAGCCGCAAGGCTTAACGCACGCGCCGAAGCATCTCGCATGTTTTGCATAAATCCGAAGCTGATGGTTCGCCGCATTCAACGCATGTTTTGAAGACTTCTTTTTTAGCTGTTTCCTCTAATGCGGGTCTTAAGCGTTCTATGGATTTGAGAACGGTGAATTTTGTTCCAGCATGCTTCGCTTCCATGCGGTTAAGCATCCAGCGAATATCATTGCGCAATGCTTCGGAAGCGTAGGGGCATGGTGTGTCTTGGAACTGGATTTTTTTGACGTAAGCGTACAGGGCGCTTTCTTTCTCTGGGATTTCGCAGAAAGGCTTAATCTTCTGCACTAGTAGCGGATGCACTTCGCTGGTGACTGGTTTCTCCTTAGCCAGCCGCATGATGTCGCCGTGGAAAATGTTCATGAGGATTGTTTGCGCTTCGTCGTCTAAGGTGTGGGCAGTTGCAACTTTGTCTGCTTTAACCTGCCTTGCGCCGATGTTTATGGCTTTTCGCCGAAGTACGCCGCAGTAAGCGCAGGCAGTTAACTCTGTTTCGCCTTTGCTCCGCGCTTTAAGTATTATTTCGTCAAGCGTGAAGCCGTAAAGCTCTTTGAATGAGACGATGTGGTGGGGAATTTCGAGTTTCTTGCAGTTTGCAGCTGCAATTTCTAATGCTTCATTTCTGTAGCCTTTTATGCCCTCATCCACTGTTACCGCGGTAAGCGTGGTCTTGGGACGAAACCGTTTCAGCTTCGCCAAAATATGCAGCAGGCTTAGGCTGTCTTTGCCCCCTGAAACTGCCACTGCTAAATGGTCATCAAAGTTGAGCATGTGATAGCGCGTGATGGTTGCTCTTACCTTTGCTTCAATGGATTGGGTGAAGCATTTTTTGCACAGCGTTTCACCTGAATACTGCCTATGAAAGAAGGCTTCTCTGGTTTTGCAGGCGCAGCAGACACGCGCAGTCATTGGCTTTCACGATTCAACATTTGAGTGACTGTTAAACTAAATAAACAATGCCGCATTAACTTCTTAAATGGCTGGATAAAATGGCTGTTAAACCAACAAAACATGCAGATTACAAGGAAGTAACATATAATAGTGCACGCTGGACGCTGCTAACCGAGCTTAGAACCAAAGCAACAGAAATTATGGTTGCCTTAGACGCGTTTCATTTGCAGTCGATTGCGCATGGAAGCATAGCCAGAGGAGACGTTCACAAGAACAGCGACATCGACGTGTTCATTGCGGAGGTGCAGAATAGTTTCCTTGTAGAAACCGCCATAGAAAAAGCACGCATACCAGTTAATGCCCGTTTAATTGTTCAAGCTACCCCGAATTACGCTATGAAAGCGCACATTGAAGTCAGCGAGCAAATCACTGTTTCGTTTCCGCTGATGCAGATGCGCAGGGTAGAGAGGGAATTTTACCAGTTCGGTGGGGAAACCAACCTTAACCAGCTTAAAGCAGGCGTTCGGGTCTCAGGCGTGGACAAACGGCTTATGCTTATTGAACCAACCGATAAAGGTCATGTGGAGAGCAGCATCATCGGCAGAGAAGACTTTGCGGCTAAAATTTTGGGTATATCCGCTGAAACCGTGCTGGACAGGGTTCACACGCTTCTGAAGCGCGATACAGTGGGCAGAACGGGAGTTTTCGTTAAAAAGGAATTGGCTCCAGACGAAACCTTTGAGTTGGCGCTCAAAAAGCTCTCAGACTTGAATCCTGCGGTGCGCAGAAGAATGAAAAAATAGGTTTAAGGGGGAGCGGGGTAGTAGATGAGTTCTTTTTCTTCGAGTAGCAGCTGGATTTTGTCAACGGCTTCGTAAACTTGCCCTTCTTGTTTGGCTCCTACGCAGACGAGTTTTCCAGCTGAGAAGATTAGGAACACTACTTTAGGTTCATCCATACGGTAAACTGCACCTGGAAACTGTTCAGGCTCATACATGACTTTACTAAGTTTGTAAACGAGGCTTTCAAGGTCAATTTCACCGCCAAGTTCGGCTGAGGCAACAATGTTCTGAATTTTCACAATGGGTTTTTCGGTAATTTGGATTCCTTCGCCTCGCAGCTCTTTAACGACTTTTTCCACGGCACTTCGGGATTCTTTTTCTGATTTAGCGCCTGTACAAACCATTTTGCCAGTGCCAAAAATTAAAGTGGCTGTTTTCGGCTTTTTAAGTCTGAAAACTAAACCTGGAAACACGCTTGGGTTATACTCAGTTTGAGGAAATTTTTCTACGATTTTTTGTAAGTCAATTTTCTGGTTAAGCGATACAGAAGCAACAATGTTTTGTATCTTAATGATTGGTTTTCGTTTACTCATGTCAACTCACGCGCTTGAGTATTTAAAGAGCACAGGGGGTATATAAAGCATCTATTTATAAGGAGCACCCAACCGCTAATAAAGGCAAAAAACACGCGTCCATAACCAGCGTCCAAAGGCTTGTTTGCGTGCGAATCCAACCAGACTGAAAATTTTGACTCTTCACTACACAATAAAGCTTAAAACACCTATTATTGTGCAGTTCCACATGGCTTCTAACTTTCCCCTCAGATTATTGTGCTGTTGTGTCTCTGTAGATTGGGAAGCGTAGTAAAGCGGCGATTCCGCCTAAAGCTAACAGTTTTGCGCCTGCTTCATGCTCAGTGCTGATTACAGTCACGTTCGCACCGCGCTTTTCAGCTTCCCTCATAAGCTCCTCAAGCTTCAAACGTTGCTGCTCGTCCGCATCACGAAGCGTTACGTCGGCAAGCACCAGCTTTTCAATAGCGCCCATTTTAGCGGCATTTTCCACCGCATCTAACCCGTACGTGACTGTTCCTTCACCTTTGCCTAACCGTTTCAAAACTTCTTCAATAGTTTCTGCTTCCTCGACAATACGCAGTTGATTTGCAGCCCGCAACAAAACGCTAGAACGCAAAGCCTCGTAGATTCCTGCCGTGCCACCATTGTTAACGCTCTTCACATCCGCAACTGCCTTGGACATTTCCCTCGCTTCTTCAGAGAGGTATCTTGCAAAATCGCTCTTAACAAAACCTGCGCCGATAACAACGATTGGACTATGATTTTGACTCCAAAGTTGGTTTAGACTGTTGAGTGCACGCCGAAAATACGCTTTTGTAGCTTCGACACGTTTGTCTGCTTCGAGCTTTCCAGGCAGTTTCATGCGTTCTTCAACTTTAATTTCTACACCGTATTGTTTGGTTTCTGCAATGGCGAAGCCTTCGTCGTCAATGGAGATTATCAGCATGGGCTTCTCAGTTTCACTCGCTCGCGTAAGCCTGTCCACTATGTGTTTAGGCCATTCTTTCTTCACAATAGTTAACGGTTGATTCAGTGCTATGCTAAGCGTGTGATGGGCACCAGTAGGAATAATATCAGGCGCATGACAAATCAACCCGTGAACCCGCAGTTTACCCAGAAACTTATCCCAGCTAACCGACTCCACTTTTACGCCCATGAAGACTGAAACACGCTCAGCACTTTTAGGACGCGACGTTTCAGTGTCACTTTTTATGGCTCGTGAACTGTAAGCGTAAACCTCGTCGCCTCTATAGATGATGTTGTATAGGTGCCAAAGGTCGTCTGGCGAGTCAGGAACCACTTTAACGAAATCTTGCTGCAGATTCTTCTCGATAATCTTCACAGTCTACACTTCTCTTTAGCTAGTTGCAACACCAAGAAATAAAAACATACTATAACGCGAAAAGAGTTATGGGAAGAAAAAGCTTCCCCGGTTTAGCGCACTATACGAGGGCAGGTAGGTAGTGCTGAAGCACGTTTATGAACAACGGTATGAAGACGATTGACAGCGTGCTGAGAAGTTTTATGACTACGTGGAGGCTTGGTCCTGCTGTGTCTTTCATTGGGTCGCCGACTGTGTCGCCTACAACGGCAGCTGCGTGAGCGGGGGAACCCTTACCGCCGAGGTGCCCTGCTTCGATGTACTTCTTTGCGTTGTCCCATGCGCCTCCGCCTGTGTTCATGAGTAAGGCTAGCGGAACTGCTGTTAGTGTTGCACCGATTACGAGTGCGCCTACAGCTTCAGGTCCCAAGAGGACACCGATGATTAACGGAACAACCAAGACGATCAGTGCTGGAGTTACCATGCCTTTTAGAGCGGATTTTGTGCTGATGTCTACGGCTTTGCCATACTCAGGCTTGCCCGTTCCGTCCATGATGCCAGGGATTTCTCTGAATTGCCGTCTGACTTCTTCAACCATTTCGGCGGCTGCTTTTCCTACGGCGCTGATTGCCTGCGATGAGAAGAAGAACGGTATCATTGCACCAATGAAGCCAGCGACCAATATGACAGGATCAGCGACGTTCACAGTAAAAGTGATATGGAAATGGGAAGAAACCTCTGAAGCGTATGTTTGGAATAGCAGTTGCGCTGCAAGTAAAGCTGAACCTAACGCGAAGCCTTTTGTTAATGCTTTGGTAGTGTTTCCGACCGCATCTAAGGCTTCCATTGTTTCTTCGGCGCCGCCTTCACCCGACATTTGGGCTATTCCTGCTGCGTTGTCAGCGATTGGTCCGAAGCCGTCAAGTGCCAGCACCATGCCCATTACTGCAAGCATACCCATTGTGGCTAAAGTAGTTCCGTAAATTCCGCCTATGAAGGGCGTAATTTGTGTGACATGACTGGCATTCCAGCTGTATGCAAATTGGAGCCCAAAGAAGTAGGACACTATGAGCGCTGTGACTAGTGAGATTATAGGCAATGCCGTTGTTTCTAACCCCACTGCAAAGCCTGTGATTATGTTGGTTGCGGCTCCTGTTTCGCTGGCTTTAGCTATCCTCATTACTGGTCCTCGGTCTCGTCCAGTGTAGTAATCTGTAATGTAATCTATGCTTACGCTTGCTGCCAAACCGGCGAGTAAGCAGAAGAACAGGTAAATATTGCCCAAGAGGAAGATTGTGGCAAACAAGAACAAAACGCCTGCAACTATGGTTGTGACCATGAGACCTTTTCTTAGAGCTTTCATCGGATGCTTAGCTTCTGCTTCGTTGAGCTTCACGAAAGGCATACCGATTAATGTGGCAAAGATACCAAGAGAACGTGCAATAAGCGGGAAAAACAGGAATATAAGATTTCCAGTGGCTATGCTAATTAAGCCGCCGATAATCATTCCGCCGATGTTCTCTCCAGTTGCAGATTCGAATAGGTCTGCGCCTCTTCCTGCCGAGTCACCCACGTTGTCTCCGACATTATCGGCGATAACTGCGGGGTTGCGTGCGTCATCTTCAGGTATACCAGCTTCAATTTTGCCTACAAGGTCTGCCCCGACGTCGGCGGCTTTAGTGTAAATTCCGCCTCCAAGCTGGGCAAACAACGCAATCAATGAGGCTCCGAAACCCATGCCTACGATTCCACTTGCAGCTTGTCTGCCTAAGGTTGCTGCTTGAGTGACACTCAGCGAGCCAAACATGGCGTTGTAGCCGCCGTAAATCAAGAATAGAAAGCTTACACCCAAAAGAGATAAACCCACAACCGCCATACCCATCGTGGCACCGCCGTAAAAAGCAGTTTTGAGGGCTTTTTCTGCGCCGCTTTCTTTCGCGGCTGCCACGGTGCGCACGTTTGCTTTGGTGGCGTTGTCCATGGCTATGTATCCTGCAGACAAAGAGGCAACGGCGCCCACTAAGAACGCCGCGGCAGTGCCTAACCCGAAGCCGGGGGCAACCGCCAACAGGACAAACACGATGACGGTGATTATGGCTATTGTACGGTATTGCCTTTTGAGGAAAGCGTAAGCGCCTTCGCGGATTGCATTGGCCACTTCAACTGCTTTTGGTGCACCTGGACTCATTTTGCCTATTTTGCGCATGAGCAAAAGTGAAGCAGCTATTGCGATAAAGCCCGATATTGGTGCGAGCCAAAATACCATGGGGGAGTTAACCATTAATGTGGCTAAGGGTAGTAAGTTTATTAACATGTTGAAAAATCGATGCCTCTATTGCTTATATATTTTTCCTAAAATTTGGAGCAATGTTTTGTATAAACGCGTAATTAATATGTTCTAAATTCAATTTTGCCTTTGCAATTTAGTTGCATTTTTAAGGAAGTTTGGAACATAACTGAATAAGTCTGTGCTTTAAAGTGATTAAGTAATGCCTTCAAGATTAATAGTTGTTAAGGTTGGCACAAGCGGCATAACAACCAGCGAAGGGAACCTTGACGAGGAAGAAATGCAAAAATTAACCAGTCAAATAGCAGCCGCAACCAAACAAGGAGACAAAGTGGTCCTTGTAACTTCAGGAGCGGTAGCTGCAGGAATAGCAGAACTTGGTATACCACCGAAACCTAACGATGTAGTGTTTCAACAGGCTGCAGCCGCAACAGGCCAGAGTGTACTAATGGCGAAATACCGTGAATTCTTCAAGGCGCATGGACTAAAGGTTGCACAAATCCTGCTTACAGCAGAAGACCTTTCCAACCGAGCATCCTACGTTCACACCTGTAACGTGTTAAGGATGCTTCTGAAAACAGGCGTCATTCCAATAATTAACGAAAATGACGTCACATCGGTAGATGAGCTTAGACTAAAGGAAGGCTACAAAGTAAACTTCAGCGACAACGACATCCTCTCAGTTCTTGTCGCAAGCGCAATTGGCGCAGACATGATTATAATCCTATCAGATGTTGAGGGCTTATACACCGTTGACCCTCAAGAACCAGATGCACAGTTAATAAAAACCGTAGATGCCATAACGCCTGAATTGAAGGGTTCGCTTAACGGAAAGAGCAAGTTAGGCAGAGGCGGAATTCAAAGCAAAATTAAAGCTGCTGAAATTGCCACTTCATGCGGAATCCCCGTGGTTATAGCTAACAGTAGAAGAGAAAACGTGTTACTTGATATTCTTGCGGGAAAAGATGTGGGCACCTTTTTTAAGCCTCAGAATCCAATGTCAGCAATAAAACGCTGGATTGCGTATGGAGCCGCAGTTAAAGGCCAAATCCACGTTAACGAGGGCGCCAAGAAAGCTATACTTGAAGGTTCAAGCTTGTTACCTGTTGGCATAATACGGGTTGTGGGGCACTTTAACGTTGGCGACGTAGTAAGTATTGTTGACGAAAACAAAGTTGAGTTTGCAAAGGGTAACCCGAATTATACTAGTGGCGAGTTGAATCTAATTAAAGGATTACAAATAATAGAAGTGCAAAAGACGCTTGGTTCCGATAAGCCTAAAGAAGTTATTGAACATAGAAATATACACTTAATTGAGGAAGAAAAATGATAACTGAAATATGCAAGAAAGCAAAGGCTGCCTCAGTTGAAATGGCAAAGCTTTCGGCGGAAACAAAAAACACTGCGCTTTGCAGGATGGCGAACGCTCTTGAGGCTGATGCTGATAAAATTTTGGCGGCAAACAAAGCAGATGTGGAAGCTGCCAAAGCCAAAGGGCTCAAATCAGCGTTACTTGACCGTTTAGCACTGGACCAACGCAAAATACAGGCCATGGCTCGCGGTCTCCGAGAAGTTTCAGGCTTAGCCGACCCGATTGGCACTATAATAAGCAGTTGGACAAGACCGAACGGTTTGATAATTAGCCAGGTTCGTGTGCCTTTAGGTGTTGTAGGAGTAATTTACGAGTCACGCCCAGACGTAACCTCTGACGCGGCAGGAATCTGCATTAAATCTGGAAACGCAGTTATCCTTCGCGGCGGCTCAGACGCTTTAAACTCGAACGTAGCCATTGGCGATGTGCTGCGGGACGCTTTGGCGGGGACAAATGTTCCAGTTGACGCTGTTCAAGTGGTGAATTCTCCTGAACGTAAGGTTGCGGAGGAACTGATGCGTATGCGACAGTACATTGATGTGCTTATTCCTCGCGGAGGCGCAGATTTAATCAAAACTGTGGTTGAGACTTCGCGCATTCCAGTTATTGAAACAGGAACCGGCAACTGCCATGTTTACGTTGAAGAAGACGCAGACTTAGAAAAAGCAACACCCATAGTGATAAACGCTAAATGCCAAAGACCAGGAACCTGCAACGCCGCAGAAAAACTCTTGGTCCACAGCAAAATCGCAGAGCACTACTTGCCAGTTGTGATTGCTGCTCTGCGAAAGGAAGGCGTGGAAGTTAGAGGCGACGAAGAAACCCGAAAAATTGTTGCAGACGTGAAACTTGCAACTGAACAGGACTGGTACACCGAATATTTAGACCTAATCATGGGCGTAAAAGTTGTGAAAGACCTAGACGAAGCCATAGCTCACATTAACAAGTATGGCTCCCAACATTCAGACTCCATCCTCACAACCGACTTTGACAAAGCCATGCGTTTCATACGGGAAGTCGATTCAGCCGTTGTCTACTGGAACGCATCCACACGGTTTACTGATGGCAATCAGTTCGGGTTAGGCGCGGAAATAGGCATCAGCACACAGAAGCTTCATGCAAGAGGACCCATGAGCGTTCAGCATTTAACCACAACAAAATACGTTGTTTTAGGCAATGGGCAAATCAGAAAATAAGGGAATTTCTATTACCTTCAGGGCACTCCTTCACCCTTATATAAAAAGTAAACTTCCTTCCCTCAAGGAAAACGCTTTTTTTTAAATAGTTAAAGTGCCTAAAACAGTTGGGAAGAATAATGTTTTTTTGTTAGCAGCGACGAACCTATCAAAGTAGCTTAAATACAAATTTTTTGAGCTCCCCTTGAGTCTCAGTTAAATTCAATGTAACAAAGCCTTTCAGCCACGTAATAGTTTAGAAAGAAAATTAAAAATGAGGTTTTTCTGAGGTCGAGTTTTAACTTATCGTTTCGAACACTCTTTTATATTTTATTTCCTGCTGGTGAAACGAGTGAGGAAACTTAGGAGAAAGCTATCTTGGTTAACCGTTTCTTGGGTAAATGGAGAGATAAAGAGAGCCAGCCATTAATTACATCGAAGATCAAAAACATTGGCAAGCCTTCGCAAGATATAAAACAACAAATCAGTTTGGTAACTAAACGCATTGACGTCCAAACCCAGACGCTAGACATGGCGGTAAAACGTTTTGAAAATCGTGATGCTGCCCTCTTCAAATGTGTTGTGAAAGCCCTCTCAGAAAGGGATAAGGCACGGGCAAACATCCTTGCCAGCGAACTCTGGGAAATACGCAAAGTAGAGAAAATGCTGATGCAGGAGTCGCTTGCTTTGGAAAGCGTGTCTATGCGTCTCAGCACAGTTTCAGAAATTGGCGACTTAGTTACAGTGTTAGCTCCAGCAGCAAGTGTGCTAAACAGCATTCGTTCTGGAATGTCTACTATTTTGCCAGAGGCAGGTCAGGAGCTTGAAAACATCGGAAGTTTGCTAACGGACATAGTGACCTCAACTAACCAATCCACAGAAATGCCAGTGAATATTGGAACAGTAAACGCAGACGCAGAAAAAATCTTAGAGGAAGCAGAGTTAGCTGCAGGGAACAGGCTTAAGGAACAATTTCCAGAAGTAGCTACTGGAGTTGCCATTAGCAAAAAGACAAGCATAGAAGCTTAGCAAAGAATAGACACTGATAAACGCCGCAAAAGCGCCTTATTCCACCATCTTTTTTCTTTCAGGCCTGTCTAAGCTTTCTTTGACCAGTTTTATTGCGTGTATGTATTTAGCTCTCGTTTTTTGTTTTAGGGTATTTGTGTGTGCTCAGCCTACCTACCGGTCTACTAGATGCTTCTAATATGCTTCAAATATGATTCAACATAGATGTGCATAGAGCGAAGACTGCGCACTTTGCATGCAGAACGATGCTTTTCAACATAGAAAAAGCTGTTTTTTAATGTAGAAAAAAAGCACTAAAGAAGAAAAAAGGTTCTGTTAACTCTTCGTGGGATGCTTCTCCATGTTAACAGTCGTGAGATACAGTTAGTAATAAAACCTTTAGATAGGAAACTACAACAGAAATGCGTTGGGCAGGGTTCAATTCCAACCATGGTCGAAAGCACGCACGAGTCTTTCCCATCTGGTGCATTAATTTATCGATTTGCTCTCAGCAAATTATAATTATCTCGCCCGTTCTGGACAAGGTGTTGTTAAAGAACGGTAAGAACGATCGACGAGTGTGATCCCTTGAAAGAAAAACCCAATGTTCTAATCGTCGGAGCGGGGGCAATCGGTTTAAGCGTAGCAGGCTGGATTTTTCCTCACAATGAAAACTTGAATCTTCTAGCACGAGGCGAAAGCGTTGCTGCGATTAGAAGACACGGGTTACGGCTTTACAAAATAGGTCAAGAAGCCACAACTGCTCCAATGCCAGTAAAAGTAATTGAATCACTAGACGAGATTCCGCCTCCAGACATTATAATCATTACCGTGAAAAACTATGATCTCGACCGAACAGCACATACGCTTCGGCACCAACTTGGAAATTGTCAGCCAATCGTTGCAAGCCTTCAGAACGGCGTAGAAAACCAGCAGATACTGCCCAAGTATTTTTCTAGAGCAATATACGGCGTCGTCTGCTACAACGCGTGGCGAGACGGTGTCGGGAAAGCCACATATGTAAAACGAGGATACCTAATTATTGGAACCCCGAACAATGACCTGCAACTCGAACTTAAAAGCGTTAAAAACGTCTTATATCCCGGATTAGAATGCTTTATCACTAATCGTTTACAGGATGCAGTTCACTGCAAATTAGCAATTAACCTCATAAACGCATTAATGGCACTAGTAGGCTTCCGAAAACGATCAATCGAGTCAGAAAAGATCCTTGTGCACATGACAACAAGACTACTAGGAGAAGGAATCCAGGTACTGCAAGCAGCAGGCTTTAAAGAGCACAAGCTTGGCAGCATGCCCTCTTGGAACGATATCCAAATAGCAGTTAACATGCCAGAATCACCCACAAATCCTCTCCACGACTTCATCGTCAACAGGGTCGGACCAACCAGCATGACACAAGACGTATTCAGCGGAAAACCAACCACAGAACTAGAAACATTAAGCGGATACATGCTTGAATTAGCCCGCAATGTAGGTGTTCCAATGCCAATTAACCAAGCAATCTATGAGATCGCTAAGGAACAATTCTGTCCCAGCTTTAGACCCATCCCAGAAATTGACCTTTGGGAAATGATAAACAACAAAATCCTCGATCTCAAGAGAAGCGCCGCGCTAATAAAAGACACACAAAAAACATGAGCGCGCATGCCTCGAAAAGAGACCCTGACCTAAGAAGCGGGCTTAAAACCATTTTTCACCATTTTAGGAACATCCATGCATGCTGCATCCTTGGGCGTTCAGTTAATTTTTTAAGACATGCATAATGATATGCGTTAAAATGGTTGAGTGGGCTGACCGCTGCCGGAGAAGAAGAGGTTCATTTTGAACTCGAAAAGGAGGTCTAACGATACAGGAACGATCAAGCGGAAGCCCTGAGGCTGATTCTCGTGTTCAGAATAGTCCGGCTGTCGCTGCGAAGGCGAACCGCGTGGCTTGGATAAATTCGGTGCTGCCAATTAGCATTGCTTTGGGGCCTGTTTCGACCCTTATTCAGCTCTTTATTTTAAACATGCATGGAACGGTTATTGAAGTCGGTCTCGCGGTTACACTGTATAATACGGTTAGCATTCCTGCTGCTATGTTTTGGGGTTTTGCTGCTGATCGAGCCCGCAGAAGGAGGCCGATTATCATTGTGAGTTACGTGGCGACGGCCGGGGTTTTTGTCTTGTTTTTCGTTGCAAGAACCTTTTACTCTATCTCTTTGCTGTACGCCTTGTTCTCTTTTGCAACGACCGCTTCGACAACGCCTTTGAATCTTCTCATCATGGAGACGGAGCGCAAACAAAAGTGGGCTAGTGCGTTTGCAAGATTATCTATGATTGTGAGCATCGGCAACACTGTGGGGCTGGTTCTCTGCTTGGCTTGGTCTTTGGTTTTTTCGTTAAGTTACATTGTACTGGCTTTGGCAATTCTGTCGTTGATTTCTGCTGGTCTTTCTGTTCTGATGATAAATGAGCCGAACGTTATTTTCGAGCGACGTATAATAGCCTTGACTAAGCCCAGCTTCTTTCAGCGGCTTCAAGCCATTCCGTACCTGTTCTTGAGGATTCCCAGGTTAAACGATTTCAGAAGGGAGTTCAGAGCATTAAAATACGAACTTACCAGACAAGTGCCGCTTCTTTATCTCTCCATCTTCGCGTTCTATCTGGGGTCGGGAATCTTCAACACTTCAATCGTTCCCTCTTTGCAGGCGAATCATGCTTCGAACCTGCTGATTTTCTTAGCCACAGCAATCAGCATGGCGGTCCAGGTAGTTTCATTCAGGTTTGCTGGACCCTACACCGAGAAAAAATCGCCTGTTAAGGCAACGGTCGCAAGCCTTATCCTAAGATCAACGTGCTACGGGCTATTGGGTGTTTCCGTATACCTCGTAGCCGGAATATGGTTCCTGGCTCCCGTACTAATTTTCTATCCCCTTGCCGCCGGACTTGCCTATTCGATATACTACACCGCATCGAACACCATGGTGTTCAACGCGCTTGGACAAACAAATCAGGGTTCTTCCTTGGGGGTCTACAGTGCACTGGTGGCAATCGCCACGATGATTGGATCCCTAGTTTCGGGATTCTCCTCATTTTATCTCGGATTCTATACAACCTTCATAACCGCCGCCGCATGCTTGGCGGTTTCAGCCTGGCTTATTTCGACATCGATTCATACGCAACCCGCGCAAACGAATGGCTGATGGCGGAGATGTTGCTAAAAGCGCGCTGGCTGCCTGTCCGTCTAATCAGTAAATTCGTGCTGAGATTTGTTCCGAACGCGCGAGTATAGCTCACTCAAACCGCAAGCACGCGCCGGCTTTCCAATTTATTTTTCATTGGATTTCTGAAAAAATTTAAACTAAAATCAAAACGAATACCTTTACAAACCCTAAACCAAATAAGCAACCCAAAACAAACAGAACAAAAATTAGCGGAGAAAAAAACTCGAAAATTAAATTCTGAGACGTCATGCTGAATTGCCGTTTGAGTCAGCGACAAGTTGAGCTCTTATTAGCACACTTTTTTGCACTTTTTACACGAATTTACACTTTAATGAAGCTTTGAAGCGTTACTGTAAAGGTAGCTTTCTCAGTTAACGGCATATAACTTCTTGCTTCTAACACTTATACTTAAGCATTTATAAACGCAAAGAAACGCGAATAAACGCAGAACAACGCACAAACACGCAGAAAAACGCAAGCAAACGCGTAGAGACGCAACCTGCAAACACCTCAAACCCCTGAACCAAAAAAGCAACCCAAAACAGCCTTATCAGAAAACAGAGACAGGCCAATTTTTTCACTAGTGAAACCTAGACAAAAATGAAGTTGCAAAACTAAGGATTGTACAAAGTCCAACCACAACTAGTTCTTGACCAAAAAGGCGCCAGCTAAAGTTTATAACGTAAGTGTTCATAGAAGCGGCATGAAAATTTTTTTCCATTGTACTGATGATTTTCATAGCAAATACATACTTTAAAAATTAAAACTTATTGAAAAATGAAAAAACTTAGGTCGCCCATTTTGCATTGATTTAGGGTTTGGAATAAAGAAAGAAAGGTGAGGAAGGTCTATCTTGGGTGGGTCTTCGCTTGCTTGTGGTTAAGCTGAGTTTTCTTATACTGTTGGTAGATTTGGTATAATTGATTGGAGTTGGTGTACAACGGGGTGGATTAGGTTGAGCACGATGCTTGGGAACAGGCCCAAGATTATCAGTGACCCAGCCAGGATGAAGATTGGGATAAGTATCCGTTTTGATTCTTTTATTGCTGTTTCGTCTTTGGATTTCTTTCCGTACATGACATAGATTAGCCTGAACAAGTATGCGGTTTGAAGGACACTTGTCAAAACGCCGATAACTGCTAGCCAGCTTAGGTTCGCTTCTATAGCTGCAGTGAAGACTAAGTATTTACCTATGAACCCTCCGAAGGGTGGAACACCCGCAAATGAAAGCCCAGCCATTACCAAGGCTAAACATACAAGCGGCATTTTCTTTCCTAGACCCGAGAAGTCGTCTAAGCTTTTGAATCCGTGACTGTTTATGATGCCGATTGTCATGAAAGCGAGGGCTGTGGTTATGCCGCCGATTAAAAAGAAGTAAAGGTTGCCAAGTAAGCCAACTGCGGTTACGCTTGATATTGCTACAAGGTTATAGCCCACATCGGCTACGCAGATGTATGCCATTAAACGTTTTACGTCATTCTGTATTAATGCAAACAAGTTGCCTACAATCATGGTTAATGCTGCCATGACGGCTAACATGATAGTCCAGTTTATCGTTGAGGGAAGTAAGATGTACAAGAGTACTCTTATGAGGATGTAGTAGCTTCCTTGGTCAACGAGGGCTGAGAGGAAAGCTGCTGATGGCGCTGGGGCTGCGGTGTAAGCGTCTGGTAGCCAGAAGTGGAAGGGTACAATTGCCGCTTCAATGGCGTAGCCGGCTGCTATGAATATGAATGCTATGATAAGCAGGTGATTATTACTTAAAGTTTTTAAATCTTGGCCAACTGCCAGATAGTTTAGGGTTCCTGTTAAACCGTAGACGAGTGAAAGCCCTAAGACTACGAATGCTGAAGCGATGATGATCATGATGAGATATTTTAGTGTGGCATTGATGGAGAACGCGTTTTTCTTGAATAGCATTAAGAATGCTCCGCCTGCTGTTGCGGCTTCCCAGAATATGAAGAGTGTTAGGAGGTCGCCGGCGAGGACAGCGCCAAGTAAGGACGCGGTGGTCATTAGCATGATGGCGAAGTATCGTTCTGATGGCCTGTCGTTTGAGCCGACGGCGAACACGGTGTAGATTAGGACTACGGCGCTGATTGCTACTATGATTATTGCCATGTAAATTGAGATGGCGTCTACTAGGAAGGCGCTTGAGAAAATTGATGAAGCAGCCCCGCTTAAGCCCAAGCTAATAATGCCCGGTGAGGGTGTACTGTAATAGTTAAGCGCTAAGTTAGCTACTGTTGCGCCTGCAATTGCAAACACGGCTATGAACCAGCCCAGGGTCAAGGCAGTCTTGTAATTGCTTTTTCTTATCAGCCTGAACACTGGAATAGTTAGCAATGCTGCGATAGCTAGAGTAAATATCGGTAATAGGGCATCTATTATTTCAACCATCAAAGTTCACCCTCAGTTAACCAATCCTCACCGTTTGAATTAGATTTAGGAAGAATGTTGGGTAGATCCCTACAAGGATGATTAATACCACTAAGATAGCGAAAGACAGCTTCATGTAGTTTGAAACCTCAAGAGTTTTCTTTTCCTCTTTGCCCTCTTCGCTTATTTCGCCCTCTTCGTCTTTTGATTGACCAAGGAAAACATTTGAAGTGAATCTCAGCATGTATGCAAGCGAAAGCACCGTTACTATGAGCATAAGAGCAGTGGGTATAATGTAAAATGAATCAACGTGTATTATTTGGAAAGCGCCGACGAATATTAGAAATTCACTGATAAAGCATGCGAAAGGTGGCGCTCCGCCTATGCTTAAGGCTGCTATAGTTGATGAAACCGCTGTGAACGGCATCTTGGATGCTAATCCACCCATTTTACGGATATCTCTTTTTTCTGTTTGATGCATTACCCCTCCTGCAGTGAGGAAGAGGAGGCCTTTGCTTAGGGCGTGGCTGATAATATGAAGGACAGTTCCGGTTATTGCGATGGATGAGGCCAGAAGTACAACTATTCCAGCAGCGGCATTTGCGGGAAAGAGTGAAAGCCCGAACATTATGTAACCCATTTGGGCGATGCTTGAGTATGCGATAAGCCGTTTTATATCAGTTGAAACTAACGCTATTAGTGACCCAAAGAAGGCGGAAAGTACGCCGACAATGGCTAACGCATGTAGGAAGTTTGTTCCGAATGTTATTCCGACTGCTGGGAAAACTATTCCCAGTGAAAGGCGAAGCATTGCGTAAGCTCCTGCACTTATCATGACACCGCCTAACAGCGCTGACATTGGTGCAGGCGCTTCAGAGTAAGCATCGGGCAGCCACATGTGGACTGGTATAACAGCCATTTTAACAGCGAATCCTGCGGTTAAGGCTATGAGAATCCACTTGACAAGAGTTGGGCTAGCCGTCATTAGGGCAGCTTGGGCTTGAAACATATTGGTGGTTCCTGTTGCTATGTAGGTTGCGCCGATGCCTAAGAGTACGAAGACGGCGCCTGCATGTGTGTATATGAAGAATTTGAATGCATGCTTGTATGAGTCTTTGTAGCCCCATTCGCCAATGATGAAGTATGCTGGGACAAGCATTAGTTCCCAGCAGAAGTAGAATAGGATAAGGTTAGATGTTAGGAAGACGCCTACTGAGCCGACAGTAAGCATGCATAGTAATGCATAGAAGACTGGCAGGTTCTTTTTTCCAGTCATGTAGGAGATTGAGAACAGAGCCGCAACTAGAATAAGAATGAGGCTTACTAGGGCTATGGAAACGCTGATGCCGTCGGCGAAAAGTGTGAATGACGTTTTGATTACGGAAATCCAGGTGTAGGATTCAGTGTATTGATGGGTTGAGCTGTTGAGAATCGTTGGAACAGTCGTTAAGAGTAACGCTATGTTAACTAGGGCAATTAAAGCAATAAAGATCGCTGCAGCTTTAGGCGATTTCTTTCCAGTAAGGTAAACCAATGGTATGCTTAGAGTTGGAATTGCAAATACTGCTAGAAGAGCAAAAGTCATTTCATTACACCCCTACCGTTAATATTATCAGCACTACGATTAGTATGAAACCAACTATTCCGGCAGCAATGTAATTTTGAACCGTTGTGGATGGCACTTTTTTCAGCTTTGAAGAGGCTCGCACAAACCAACCTGCAAAGGAGTTTAATCCCAGATTCGCCAAATCATCAACATATTTAAGGCCTTCAGAAAACTTTCCGATTCCTTTGGTTACGGCATCGTAGATGTCGTCAAAGAAGTAAGCGTGATTTAGCATTGTTGCAATTGGATTTGAACCGCCACCAATATTTCTCACGGCTTGATAGTTCTTGTAGTAACTCCAGTACAAAAGTAATCCAGTCGGCACGAGGAGAGCTAGGAAAATGGGTGTTTCAATGTTGGTGAATGAGCCGAGGAGTGTGAGTCCAAGGTTTACATGCATAAATGTCTGTACCAGAGGCTCAGCTAAACCCCAAACAATGCATAAGCCTGCAAGTACCGCAGCTGGGATTAGCATAACATTTGGAGCTTCATGCGGATGCTGTTTGATTAAGTGTTCTGATTCTTTACCCATGAAAACTAGACTTAACATCCGTATCACATAAGCAAACGTAATTGCCGTTGTGGCATAAAGCAGGATTGCCTCTGCCAAGTACCCTGCACCGGTTACGCTGGTAATAATTAAGCCTTTACTGAAGAATGCAGCGAAAGGAGGCAGACCGCTAGTAGTTATAACCATTATCACCATCAAAGCGAAGGTGACGGGCATAGCTTTCCTTAAGCCACCCATCAACCGCATGTCTCTTGTGCCGAGTGCATGTATGATGCCTCCTGCAAGGAGGAAACCGAGGCCTTCGAAGAAAGCATGGCTTACCATTTGGAATAAACTTGCGAACCAGCCGACAGATGCAGCCCCGTTAAGAGCTGAACCTAAAGCAGCCATCATGAAACCGAGTTGACTAACAGTTGAGTATGCAAGAACCCCTTTGATGTCAGTTGTGGTTAAAGCCAACGTAGCGCCGACAATCGCCGTTAAGACCCCTATCCAAGCTACTGTTGGCAACCAGTACGGCTGAAGCGCGATCATTAAGGGAGCGACTGCTGCAGCTATGAGGATGAATCTTGCAAGAAGGTAGATACCTGCCTTAACCATTGTGGCAGCGTGCAATAGGGCGCTGACTGAAGTTGGTGCCTCCATTGCGCTGTAGAGCCAAGTGAACAATGGGAGCTGAGCGGACTTTGCGATTGCGCCGCCTAAAACTAGGAAGAAAGCCGTGACCATAAGTCCCGTGTTCAAAGTTCCTGCTGCTGCAGCTGATTGCATGTCACTGATTATTCCATGGAGACTGAAGGTTCCGTAAGTCATGTAAAGTATACCGATGGCTGCAAGCAGGGATATGTCGCCGATGCGGGTCATGATGAAAGCTTTATTGCCTGCATTAACTGATTCGGGCCGTTTATACCAGAAAGCAATTAACGCGTAAGAGCATAAGCCTACCATTTCCCAGAAAATGAACAACTGAAGCAGGTTATCTGAGATCACAAGGCCTATCATTGAGCCTATGAAAAGTAGAATTAGGAAGTAGTATCGTGTTAATCCTTCTTCGCCTTTCATGTAACCCCAAGAGTAGATGGCGATAATTAACCCGAAGAAGGCAACAAGGCACGTGAACAATATCGACAGCGGATCAATGTATACTCCAGCGTTGATGCCTGCAATCCAAGGAATTGTCGATTCTGTTGGTAGCCCATTGCCGAAAAAGACGCCAGGTACAAGTGAAAACGCAAAGGCTGCGGTAACTACTGCAACTGCTATGACAAAGTAGTTTCGAACTTTGTCGCCTTTTTTTGCGATTAAGGGAACGAACACGCTTGCAACAAGCGGAAATACCCAAACAAGCCATGCGGAAATATCATCAAACGCCATTATTGTTCAGCCTCACTGTCCCTTTTTTCTTGCATTTTTAGTATTTCATTGATGTTACTTGTTCCATACTTTTTAGATACAATAACTAGCAACGACAGAATTACCGCGCTAATGGCAGTATCAGTAGAAAACGCCAATATCAGAAAGGCTTGTCCTAAACCTTGACCCGCGGAAGAAGCAAGCATCACAAAATTCAACGTTGCGGCAGTAGCGATTAGCTCAATTGAAATGAAGACTTTCAAGAGCTGCCGATTAGTTAGCAAGCCATAGATGCCGATTGCCAGCATTACCAGTGATAATATAACAAAGTCCATTATTTCCCACCTTTCTTCTGCTCATACAAAATGATAGCGATTCCTAATGCTACCGTCAAAATAACTAGAGCTTGTAAAATAACGTCTACGCCGCTTAAGTTCCATAAGGCATCGCCAAAAGAAGCATCGGAATATACTCCTGTTGAGCTGGAAACTGAAAGAAAGATTGCAGGCAATGTTAAAACTACGCCTGCACCAATCAAGGCTGCGGTCTTTTTAGGTGATGTTTTCTTTGTAGATTTATCACTCAACATTTCTCCTGATAAGAACAGGATGGCTAATGTGCCTACACCGACGGCGAACTGGAAAATAGCTGCATAAACCGCACCGTTAACATAGTACAGTAATGCTGTGAAAAGAAAAGTTCCTGATAGAGCAGCAACAGAATACATAACTTCGTCAAGGAACAGTGCCAGGCAAGCGGAAACTATTAAGCCTATTGAGAGGACCTCAAGGATCACTGCTATGCACCTTTCTTAACGCTTGTTTGAGGCTTTATGACTAATGAGGATTTATCAGTTGTGGCTAACTCGTAGAAAACTGAGCTTTTAATTGCGTTTCTGGGGCAGCTTTCCGCACATTGGTAACAGAAGATGCATTGGTCCAGCTTGAATTGTGGGCGTCTTTTGCCTTCAACTTCAACCATTTCAATGGCTTTTGCTGGGCAATCTCGGCTGCATAGACCGCAACTGACGCATAATTTAATATCGAATACTGGTTGGCCTCGGAAGTCATCGGGAAGCTGAGGTTTCACGAAGGGATACTTTGTTGTGGCTGGTTTGGTGAAGATATGCGAAACAGTTCTTTTCCACATTGGAGATATGCGTGATTTTTTTGTCTTCGTCATTTTTTTACACCAACGGATACACCCATGTTACCATTGCTACGGTTAGCATTAGCGATAATATTGCTGCGGGTAAGATTATCCTCCAGTTAGCTGATAATACCTGGTCTATGCGCAATCTTGCAAAAAGGGTTGTTATATACTCAGCAACTATTACGACTGCCAACAGCTTAAGTACAAACCACAAGGAATACCAGAACGCCGGCAACCCAAAAAATACTGGCCCGTATGGTCCGCCAAGGAACAATTCAACCACCAAGGCTGCTCCGAAGACAATTTGCACGTCACGTGTCAAGTGAAGGAAGGCTAATTTGGCGCCTGTGTATTCGGTTTCTAATCCGCCGACCAATTCGCTTTCTGCATCGGGGACGTCAAAGGGACCTTTTTCCAGTTCCGCCTGCATAGCAATTATGAACAGGACGAAAGCCCATGGCGCCAAAAGTATGTATGGAATTGTCTGGCTTGAAGCTATGACGAATATGCTTAAGCTTCCAGCGATAAATGCCGGTGTTAACGCAAGCATGAAAAGCGGTATATCATAACCTAAGAACTGGGTTAACACTCTTGCTGAGCCTATAGTGCCATAAGGATTGCATGATGCCCATCCTGAAAGGAACAATAGAAAGCTAGCAATTGTAGAGAATGTCAAAATAACGATTAAGTCACCATTAAACCCGGTTGTGGAAAGCACACTTGCACCATCAATAGGTAAAAAGCATATTGCGAAAACCATAATTGTAAAGGCAATAAGGGGTGCAAACTTGAAAACGGTTTTTTTAGCGTCTCTTGGTTCAATGTCTTCTTTTGTTAACAGCTTTATGAAGTCCGCTAATGGCTGAAGAATTCCACCTGGTCCTGCGACCATGGGGCCAACGCGGTTTTGTAAGCGGGCTTCGAGCTTTCGCTCAACCCAATCGCAGAATAAAGTTAACAGAAGTATAAATGTGAAGCCAGGGAAGATTAATATTCGGAGGATTAAGTCGAAGTCAATCATTTGTTATCATCTGTCTGTGCATGAGAAGCATGGGTCTAAGCTAACAAAGTTCGGAGGAACGTCAGCTATGTTTTCACCTATTGCTGTTTTGAGGAAGGCGGGAATGTTAGCGTATGTTGGAGTGCGCACTTTGACGCGTTCTGGAAAGGCTGTGCCGTTGCTTTTAATGTAGCAGAATAGCTCGCCTCTTGGAGCTTCAACCCGGTTAACAGCTTCACCTGCAGGAACAACTCTCGGCGCCTTAACTCGGAATGGCCCTGTTGGCAAGTGGTCAATTGCGTACTCGATTATATTGATGCTTTCTTCAACTTCATTCATACGGACATTCATTCTTGCCCACGTATCGCCCTCAGTATAAACTATCTCTTTGAATGGAATCTCGCCATACGCTTCATAAGGCTCATCCTTGCGTACGTCAATGTCAACACCTGATCCTCGGGCTACTGGACCAACAACGCACAGTTTTAATGCATCTTCTCTTTTAAGTACACCCACCTTTTGCATACGAGCCTTTATTGAAGGTTCGTCCCGGTAGATTTGCCTGTAGAACGGCAGCTTCTTCCTCAGGTCCTCCAAGGTCGTCTTGATTTTGGGGAGGTCAGTGTCTTTTAGGTCTCGTCTTACGCCGCCTACAGTCATGAGTGACGCGTAAACACGGTTACCGCTGGTTAACTCAATTAGATCCATGATTGGCTCTCGGTCTCTCCAGAAATACTGGAACAACGTTTCATAACCTATTTCTAACCCTGCGTGACCCAACGTTAGTAAGTGGCTATGTAGCCGGTTGAGTTCTAAAGCTATTACTCGCAGATACTTGGCTCTTGGCGGAACCTCAGTTTTTAATATTTTTTCAACACCTTCAACGAAGTTACAAGCATGTATGGTGTTACATATGCCGCAGATTCGCTCAATCAAGTAAACATCTTGCAGGTAAGTGCGTGATTCAGCTGCTTTTTCTATTCCCCTGTGCACGTAGCCGATTCTGGGTTCAACTTTAGTTACAGTTTCTCCATCAACTGTTACGGCGAATTTTTCTGGTTCCAATAGTGCAGGGTGCTGTGGACCAATAATGATTTTTACGATTTTGCCATATTCCGGTTGTTTTTCTTCTTCAGGAGGTGGCGGGTTTAGTTTTATTTCACTTGCTTTAACATCTTTCCTTAAGGGGTAAACGCCCTCAGGCCAATATTCTGATAAAACAAAGTGTCCTGGGAGCCTGTTCCCTTCGAAGACTACACCTAAGAGGTCAGACACTTCCAATTCATGAAATACGGCGCCGGGAATAATGTCGATTACTGTTTGAATTTTTGGGTTGTCCTTTGGCACTTCTGCTCGTATGGTTAGGAACGCGTTTGAAGTGCGAATATGGTATAGTACGCCTAGGTTTGCTCCAAGGTCTAAACCGGTAATGGCTATGATAGCGGTTTTCTCGTCTGCCTCCACCATTGCTTTGAGCACGTCTCTGTGTAAGCCATTGCTGGTGACTATTGCGGCTTTGCCAAGTTGGCCTAGTTGAATTTGGACTTTGTCTTTGAGTTTGGTTTCAATTACGTTAATAATGTCTATGTTACTGTTTGGCGTTTGGTTTTGCCTCCTCAACTATCGGTTTAACCTCTTGCTGGGTTACGGCTTCTGGTTTTGCAACCTCAGGCTTTGCCTCTTCCTTAGGCAATTCAGGAGTTTTTACTTGTTTAGGTTGCTTCTTTGGTTTGGGTGGACTTAGGGCGTTTAAAAGTTTAACTACACCATCCAAGATTGCCTCTGGACGCGGTGGGCATCCAGGTATGTACGCTGTGACTGGAATCACTTTGTCTACACCGCCAACTACGTTGTAGTTTCCTGCAAAAACGCCGCCTGAGCATGCACACGCACCGATGGCTACGACGAATTTGGGTTGTGGCATTTGGTCATATACTCGTTTTAGCCGTTCTGCGCATTGTTGTGTGACGCAGCCTGTTACTAGTAGGACGTCAGCGTGTCTTGGTGAGGGTTCGAGTTTTACGCCGAACCGTTCAACGTCATATTTTGGTGTAAGTAAGGCGACTATTTCTATGTCGCATCCGTTGCAGGCGCCTGAGTTGAAGTGTAAGACCCATGGTGATTTTACTCGTGCCCATGTTATTATGTTTGCCATTAGTCTTTACCTCCTTCTAAAAGAACCAAGCATGCGGCAAGAAGTATACCAAGGTAAAGGATTAAGAAAAGCGGGTTTGTGCCTGCTATTGCGAAAGATGCAAAAGCGAGTAATAGTACGGATGAGTCAAAGATTACGAAGTAAATTAGGTACTTGTATAGTGATACGTTGACTTTTAACCCGGGAAATGACGCTTTCTCTCCGCAAGCATATGATGCTTGCTCGTTTTCGCTTATGGTGGTTTTTGGCGCTGACCTTTTGCCTAAAGTGTAGATTACTAATGTTGCTATAAATATTATTGTAAATGCGATGAGGGCTTCAACAATCATTTGATATGTCTCCACTGATGCTTTTGCGCTTAATCATTAAAGTTGCCTCAAGGATAGAGTTAAATTTGCACTTGTTATATCCAAGTGCGGTATTATGAATGTATATAAGGTTATCTGCACAAAAACTATGCAAACGAAGAACATTGGGGTAATTGGCAGATGGCAGTCTATCCCCAAATTAATGCCATCAGCCTGATTACTAACTATACTCTCTCCGACAGCTCTTTGTTCTCCCATATTGCCCCGAGCTAGTTCTCTATAAAGCACTGCGCTCAGATTTAAGTTTTAACAACTAAAACAATGCAAACCCATGGTCTCAAATGGATATAGTAGATTATTGGAAAAAAGCGATTTATTCTGTTTCAGTTGTCCCATGCCATCTTTTTTCCAAGTAAAGAATCAAGCTGAAGAGACCTCGGCTGAAAATTACAAAAAGAAGCAATTCGAACTCGCCAATAGTTCTAACAGCCACTGTACGAATGATTTCTGCGCCAATAAAAAAGTTCAGACCTAACGTTAAATATCCTGACAAGATCCGCGTAGAAGATGATGTTTGAAAAGGATCCTTGAGTTTACATTGAATAAACCGGATCGTTACCAATATGGCGCCAAAAGCTATAATACCACCGCCGAAAAGATAGAGCGCATCAGCGGCCACGGTAAGCACTACATAAATCGCATTGTAAATAGCGCCACCTACAGACAGCAAGTTAATAAATTCTGGATAAATTAAACTCAAAACGACGCCAAAGACAGCCGCAACAGTTATTATAATCAACAAAATACGTGCTAAAGAATTGGTTCCTTGCTTTTTTTCTACAGAGCATTCAACCATAAAATTCGGGCACCTGAACTCAATTAATAAATTAAGGCTTGTTAACTTAATAAAGGTGATTTAGCGGTCGCTTACTGCATCGTTAAGGTACGCGTTAGGTCGATTTTAGTTACAACGCCCAGAAGTTTCTTTGGATCAGCCCTATCTCGAACGAGCACACGTCCTGTTTCACTTTCGCTCATTCTTTTAAAGGCATCCAATTCGGTTTAATCAGGGTAAGCGATAACAAGTTTTCGTCGGGCTATTTGGCTAACTAAAGTTTCCTCCCTCTTGTTTAGTGGATTGCTTTCTGGAGCGTTAATAGCTAAGCTAATAGAAGGCTTTATCAGTCTTAAAATTAAAGGTTTAATCGGTGAATTTTTTTGGAACAAAATAAACATAGGATTATGGAGAAGAGTTTTGAAACTGAGATGTTTGTTGATGGTGAAAAGTTGCCTTTGAACAATTTTGTGCAGGAAACCATTGGTAACATTATGGCTGGGTTTTCGAAATCGCTAAAAGGGCTGGATGCGGCTGAGGCTCCGGAGTTGATTGAAGTAAAAATTAAACGGTTACACAAGTCAATTGATGTGGACGCTCACGTTTACCCTTAGCTGACTACTTTTCTAAACTGGTACAATGTAGCGATCAACGTCACAACAACGACTAACCCGATTACGCCCCAAGCAGGCAGTATCGTGCCCCAATCGTAACCATTGATCATGAGGGCTCAGATAGCGTTTACTGCGTAGCTTATTGGGTTAAACATCGCCACATCTTTTACCCATGTAGGCAAAAAAGCCAATAACATAGCCGCCATGTTACTCAGTGAAATAAAGAAGTATTTTTTAGCTTTCAACATTATCGAATTGTTCCAGCAAAACCATTATATCCACGTTGCGTTCTTAAACACATTTTTATGCGTCTGTTCGCAGTGTGGCAGAAATGGGCAACGTTATTGAGACTAGTCAATTAACAAGGAAGTTTGGCTCGTTCACTGCCGTTGATAGGCTGAATATTACTGTTGAGTCTGGCGAAATCTTCGGCTTGCTTGGACCCAACGGTGCCGGAAAAACCACCAGCATATCTATGCTCTGCACCCTCCTGAAACCCTCTTCCGGGACTGCCAAGGTCAACGGCTTTGATATCGTTAAGGAAGCTATGCAGGTGCGAAAATCGATAGGCATAGTTTTTCAAGACCCAAGCGTTGACGACAGAATGACTGGGCGAGAAAATCTCCTCATGCACGCCAACCTCTACGGAGTTCCAACAAGCGAACAGAACGACCGAATCAATAGCGTTCTGAAATTGGTTGAGCTAGATGAAAGGGCTGATGATCTTACGCGAACTTATTCCGGCGGGATGAGGCGCAGATTGGAGCTTGCCCGAGGGCTTATTCATTATCCTAAGGTTCTTTTTTTGGATGAACCTACAATAGGACTTGACCCACAAACTAGAGATCACGTTTGGAGATACATCCGAGACTTGAAAGAAGCCCATGACATAACTGTGGTCTTAACTACGCATTATATGGATGAGGCAGATAGGCTTTCTGACCGCATCGCCATAATGGATTACGGAAAAATCATCGCTCTTGACACTTCTTCTAAATTGAAAGAAACCCTCGAAGGCGACGTGATAACAGTTAAAGCAGACAATCTTGAAGCTCTTCTCTCGATCATAACCGAGAAAATGGGACTTCAGAAAGCTCAGATAGTTGACGATGCGTTAGAAATCACGGTGCAAAACGGAAAAAGCCTGCTACCGAGGATAGTGGACACGGCGACTCAAAACAAAATATACGTTGAATCCATCCGTTTACGCGAACCAAACCTTGAGGACGTATTCTTGCACTACACAGGCAGAACCATACGCCCAGACGCAACCAAGGAACTTCATGGCTTAGCCGAGGCACGGAGGAGAGCGGCTGCGAGATGACTGAAATCAGGGGCTTCTACACTCTTTGGCTTCGAGAAGTCAAACGTTACCTGAGAGACCGAGTCAGAATAGTCAGCAGTTTCGTCACGCCATTACTTTGGCTATTTATATTCGGGGAGGGCGTCCGTTTGGTTCTTCCATATGCAGGACTGAATTATCTACAGTACATTTTCCCAGGCATAATAGGGCAAACCCTGCTTTTCACTTCCATGTTCATGGGAATTTCCGTACTCTGGGACAGAGAATTTGGCTTTATGAAAGAAATACTGGTTGCACCCATTTCGCGCACATGGGTCTTCACAGGTAAGATGATAGGTGACAGCACCGACGCCGTAATTCAAGGGATAATCGTTTTCGTTCTTGGTCTACTGTTAGGGATAAAGCTTAACATATTTACGTTCCTCGAACTCTTGCCCATCATGCTGCTCATCACCTTTGGCTTGGTCAGCATAGGCTTAACGCTAGCCAGTTTCATGGGAAGTTTGGAAGGCTTCGGCACAATACAGAGCTTCATTAACCTTCCTTTGTTCTTCCTCAGCGGTGCTCTTTTCCCCCTTAGAGGAGCAAGTATTCCAACCTGGCTGCAAATCGCCTCAAGATTAAACCCATTAACTTACGGTGTTGACGCGTTAAGAAACGTTATTTTGGGTGCAGCATGGGCACCTTTTCAAATTCAATCTTTATGGTTTGACATTGGAATTATTGCCTTATTTGATTTGATTATGATGGTAATTGGCATCTGGGCGTTCACCAGAATGAAATAACGAATTGGCTGCTGAAACGCTTAATTTCTTCCAAAGGCTTAGAATTAACCGTTTTTTGCGTTCTTGCATAAATTTATAGTTGGATTATTTTTTCAGTCAATTTTTCGGGTCAAAAAACCTTTAAGCAGCTTCCACTAATGCAGTTTCGGTGATAAATATGCGAAAACTGAGAAGCATCATTTATCTTGCTCTGATTGGAACAGTCGGATTAATAGTAGTTTTAATCAATCCACTCTACATGTTAGCAGTAATCGGTATGTTTGCTTTCTTAGCGATTGCTAGGCAGATGAACTTCAACAATATTTTTATGATGATAAAGCGTTATGCAAAAAGTGTTTCTAGGCTACGCTTTGAAATTCGGGCGAAGCTTCACACAGGCTTTAGAGATTACAGTGATTCTATAGACAGCGAAGAATCACACAATAGAAACTGCGGATTCATTAGATAACCCAAACTTTTTTTATTTTAGAAGGTAAAATTGAAAAAAGAACTGAAGAAAAATTAGCTTTATTGCTTATTGGTCATTTCGTTGATTTGCTGCTCCATCGCGTGACCGCGGCAGTAAACGACTGCTTTTTTTATGCCTGGAACTGATTTTGCTGCGGCTTTGATGTCTGCTGCAAGTTTGAACGCTATGGGGCAGAATGGGCTGGTTGGTATGAATTCTACTGTGACTGTGCCGGGTTCAGTTTCTTTTACGCTTTGGATCATTTGCATTTCATCGAATGTTTGTCCTGTTTCTGGGTCTTGCACTTTGCCTACTTCTTGGCGTACTTTATCTTCTAACTCGGTCATTTTTTTAACCTCTGATTTAGTAAAAGGAATATGAAGTAGCTTAACATATAAACTGATTGCAAAAGCGCTAATAGTTTAACGGTGACTCGGGTTGACCTTTGACGAATCCTGCATATTCTGCAAAATAGTAACTAAACAAGCTCCAGCAAGCATCATTTACGAGGATGAAACGGTGATGGCTTTCCTTGATATACGACCATTAAACGAGGGACACACGCTTGTTATTCCAAAAAAGCATTACGTTGACATCTTCGACATTCCCGAAGACCAGTTAAGCCAAGTTCACACGGTTGCTAAACAAGTTTCTACAGCAGTTAAAAAAGCCACTAACGCTGATGGCATCAGCATTATTCAGCAAAACGACAAAGCTGCAGGCCAAGACATATTCCATTTTCATGTGCACATTGTTCCAAGATTCGAAGGACAAAAACTGCCAAGTTTCAGCGACCTTAGAAAGGTTGAGAGAGTCAAACTTGACAATATGGCAAAGAAAATAAAGAAACATCTCAAAAACTTAAATTCTATTTCATATGTCTAGTGCTCCAAAATTTCTTTACCCTATTACCTAAAGTCCTAAAAAGTTGATCTTCTTGGTATTCAGGAAGCTAAAGTGAACAAATATTTTTAATGCTTAACAAGTACGCTCTAAGCTATGGCATAATTTTGGATATTCTTTATTAGAATGAATAATCTCTCAATAATATAGCGATATTCTAAAGCAGGTGTTAATTTTTGGCAAATAAAAAAGGCGACAAATACAAGTGTGAAGAATGCGGGCTAGTAATCGCAGTTGAAGACCCATGCGGTTGTGAACCATGCGAAATAGTTTGTTGCGAAGAACCAATGAAACCTGTTAAGGAGCCACAAAAGGCGAAACCAAAAGCAAGCCCGAAAACCAGTAAATAAGCCCTCAAACACCAACCCTTTCTTTTTTTACGCTCAATAGTTTTAGGGAAAGCGCTGTTTAATCTAGTTGAGCAGTGCAAATAGAAAAGGTCGTTAAAGACTACCTCATCAGTCACTGTGGTTGCCGAGTAGATATCGCCTAAACTGATTATCCAAAGAAGCGTTGGGTAAGTCATCATTCTTTCCATGCCGCCGACACCAAGCAAGTTTCCCGCCATTTTTGAATTATTAAAATTCATGGTTAAAAAATAAATTAATAAGTGTATATTTAGCTCTTGATTTTTCCCTCTAAACAATTGTATTTTGCTATTCTAGTATGTTGAAAAAGCACTGTTTCATGTTGAAAGTGCGGGGATTAATTCTATGCAGTGCTATGTTGAATCATATTTGAAGCATATTAGAAGCATCTAGTAGACCGGGTAGGTAGGCTTGAGCACACACAAACATCCCAAGACAAAACCCAAGAACTAATACATGCATTAATAACTATATTTAAAGTTAATTTTTTTTTAAAAAAATGGGGCATTTTTTTGTTTAATTACGGTAGCATTATGTCCCTGTTCAAAGTTGCAGGGCTTTACTTTTTACTTATTTTGTTCGCCTACCACTGCCATTTTGGGCATTAGCACTCTGTCTATGGCATGGCAAACTCCATTATCCACAGCTATGTCCGGTTTGACGATGTTTGCACCGTTAACTTTCATGTGTCTATGCAGGTGCCAACGTGTCGCGTCTATCCTTAATTCTCCTCCCTGAAGTGCCTATAAATACTCATGTTGAGCCAAATCTGAAGCCATTAATTTCCCATCAACCACATGGAAAGTTAAGACTGCCTTCAACTTCATAGTATCCTTAAGGAGCATATCAAGGTCGCCTTTCGGTAATTTAGCGAATGCTTCATCAGTAGGCGCAAAAACCGTGAATGGACCAGGACTTTTCAGGGTATCAACCAATCCAGCTGCTTTTACAGCTGTCACAAGCGTGTTAAACATGCCCGAAGCAACTGCGGTGTCAACAATATCAGGCAAAATTTCGCCTCCACTTACAATTAAACTTTAAAAACCACAAGAATACAATGGAGAAAATACACTATAAACCTTGCTAATCTACAGAAGCATATGTTTGTAGCGCCAAAAGCCAAGGTACGGTGCATCAATGCCCATTTGCCAAAGAAGTGCTGATAATTCGCCGTAGTGAATCATGTCTTCCATTATAATTTGGCAAAGAGCCGTTTCGATACTGATGCGCGTGCCTGGCTTATCCCCCCAGGGAATAACGATTTGCCTGTTCAATTCTTCATTTGAGAGTTTCTCCAAGTACTTTTCAGTTTTAACCTTTGTCTGTTGCACGTATTTCTTCAACGAATCAATGTCTCTGAAATCATCAAAGCTTGGGTCAACTTACTGACTAAGGCGGTCTGGGATAATGTAGTTTATCCACCTGTCCTCAACAAACGTTAAATGCAAAAACACGTTACGCATCGAATCAAAACTTAACCCTTTAGGCTCAACAACCGCCGCCCAAGGTAACTTTGCCATAGCATCAAGGTAGAGTCCACGAACAACATGATTGTAGCGCACTAAATCGGTGACTTGCATGAAACTGCATTATGCAAAATTGCTATTTAAAATTTGGCAATTGCTTGGAGATTTTTTCACATGTTAGGTTGGCGGTCTTTTTTGTGCGTATTGGTATCGGCGGGGTTTTCCTATTCGTGTGAGTATGTTGTCTTTGACGAGGTCTACTAGTGCGTGGGCTACGGCGGTGCGGTCGTAGTGGAAGCCGCGTCTTGCAAGTTCTGTGTGGACTTCGTCGAGGTTTTTTGGTTCGTTGAACCAGTTTTCTTCCCAGAGTTTCTGGATTATGCCTTTGCATGTTTCTGCTCTGGGTGGTGGGGCTGGGCGTTCGGCTACTTGGGCTAGGTTTGTGTTTTTCAGGCGTTCGGTGACTGTGGCGAGTATTTTGTCTACGGTGCTTTGGATTTGGTCTTCTTGGGATTCGATTTCGAATTCTATGTCGCCGATTTTTATTTTTACGCGTATTGGTGGTTTTTGCTGTTTTTCTGTCAACTCTTCACCTATTGAATATTGTATTGTGCAAGATGCACATGCACAATATTTAAATATTTCACCAATAATTATTGCATATTGGTGAATCATGGTGATTGAACAATATACAATTACTGACAAATATAACTTTCCACAACCAACCATCGACACAACACTCCCACAACGCTTCCTAGAACAAAGCCTCTACTCGCTCAAGCAAGCGCAACACCAACCCTTCCAACTAAACCCCCAAAACCTTCAACAACTAAACACAACCGAACAATACCCATCCAGCATACAGCTCAAACCAGAACCAATCCCCATAAAACCAGACCACCAAGAAACCTTAATCGCCGCCGTAGACACCTCAACCATAAAAATCGGCGAAACAGCTACCGGCATGATAATTGCCGTCCGAGGAGCAACCACATGGAAACAAAACCGAGCATACAAGTACACGCGCCTCGGGCCATTCATATTTCACATAACGGAAGAAAACAAAAACGCTGTCTACAACACGCTTGAACATGCTTATTTCAGCACCAGCTACGGAGCCAGCCACCAAGCCGCACCAAACATCTTGCAAATGCCCACGCGACTAGCCAGCCTGCTGGAGCGATGGCTACAAACAATGCTCGCCAAAACCGTAAACCACGGCATAATCCTCTTCGACGGCTCCTTAATCTCAGGCACCATAGATACACCAGTCCAACGCCTCAGGGAAATTCTAAGTTACGCGAGAAGAAACAACAGCACCGTACTTGCCTTCTCAAAAGCTACAACGCTTAGAGCTAACGGCATCCTGATAACCGAGCAGCTTCCAAACCATGACCCGCCATACCTGCTTGAAACCACAGGAATACACTTCAAATCGCCAATAGTGCTGCTAGGCGACGTTTACGTGGCACGACTCAACAAGGCAAACTTCGCATTTCGCTTAGATATTGATAAAGAAACGCCTGTAGAGCAGAGAATGGCTGCCTTACAGAAACTAATCGGCAACGACCTGTACACTCAAAGCTACCCCGAAACCTTGCGGCTCTCGCATATCCTGTGCACATTCACAGCCAACGAAGTCTTAGCCATCAAACACTTCATCACACGCAAACATGGCATACAAATAATCAACCGCCCAGACATGCACAAACTGCTTTTCGGACCATTCAGCAAGGGGGAAATCTACGCATGAAACTCTACAAGAAAGAGGGCAACATCCTGCAAATCATCAGTTTCCCAACGGAGAGCGCTGAAAAAGGCGACTACCTACTCGTCGAAGACCAAGACGCCGCTAAAGCCTTAATCGCCCAAGTCATCGACGTACAATTCGCAGCTGTTCCCGGAGTGCTTGAGGAGCTTTTGCGGACGCTTCCAGACGGAGGCGAATCACTACAGGGCGAAGACATCGATCCCATGGAAATCGCCCCCCACATCACTTACATTCAAGACGCCAGCCTCCTAATCTGCAAGATTAGAGCAACGTTGGAAAACGAAATGCTGAGCCCAAGCAGCAGTTGGCTTCCCAGCCGTTCACAATCAACCATCAAAAAACTGTCCATACCTATGCTTATGAAGCTGGCAAAGGTTGAGGGTAAACTTCCCATAATTTTGGGCGGCACCAAAGACTCCTCCCTCTTAACGATTGACGCTACAGCAATAGATGGAACGTTAAACATTATAACGGGCAAGAAGGGCTGCGGCAAATCGCATCTCTCAAAGCTGTTAATGGTTAATCTCGTCGGCTATAAGGCAACCGTCGTCATCTTCGACCTAAACGGTGAATACACAAGCTTAGGCATGAGTAACGACGGCAAAAGAAACATGTACTACGACAAAATCCACACCTTAACCCCAGGGCAGAACTTCAAAGTAGCCCTCGAACAGCTTCACCTAAACACCGTAATGGGCATACTAGTAAATGCACTGCACCTGCCAGGCACTTCAGCCCGTGAATTCCGTCGGATATGGAAAATGCTTAAAGAAAAAGGAAAATTAAACATGCAAGAACTAGGCGAGGCGATTCGCGATTTAAACTGCAACCAGCATGTACGCGACGCGTTAGCTTCACGCTTCCACTCCCTTGCTAACTCAGGATTCTTCACTGACTCCCCCGGCGAGGCAACGCTGTTAGATGAAAGCCTCATAAAAGCTAAGGACCAAGGCGGCGCCATCGTCATAAACCTGAAAAACACCTCAAACATCGACCGCCAAATCGTAGTCGAATACGCTCTTGGAAAACTCGTTGATTCCTTGTCGAACTGGAAGCTGAAAGCAGTTTTTCTCTTCGCTGAAGAAGCACACTTGTACCTGCGCGAAACTTACTGGGACGACATCGTTACCCGCATGCGCCACTTCGGCATATTCACCACGTTCATCACAAACCAGCCTGACACGATTCAAGAAAACATTTACCGCCAAGCCGACAACATTTTCCTCTTCAACTTCACCAACGAACACGACCTAGACGTTGTCAGCCGAGCCGCCCGCGTGGATGCAGAAACAGTGCGTTCAATCGCCCGCGACCTGCCACCCCACCACTGCCTCACACTTGGCAAAGTCGTAAGCGACTTCCCCATAGTTGCCAGAGTCCGAGCCTTAGACATCAAAACAATGGGAGAGACAAGACTGTTCTTTAAAGATATGAACTAAAAAATACTTGCTAACTAAATTGAACGGGTAAGTGGCGATGGGTTTTTTGGTTTGTGCGCAATAAATCCTTTTTCACCTGTTATTGTGTAGGTGGGAGACAAAATTTTTCAGTATACGGCAGAGTACGAATGCACATTTTAGCTATGAGAACTACATGTAAATTGCTGGCTATAACATGGGGTCAGTCAGCTATTCAAACAAGTTTACCGTTTTAATTCCAATGTGCGTTGAGGTGCAGTCTGGTTTTCCGTAAGTGACGTTTCCAACGCTTCAAACATTGAATAGCAACCTAAACTTCATCAACGTAAATCCTAAGGCTTCTCGTAGGGATGATTAGTCATCTGCCTTTTGGGCTTGGCGGAGTTTCTGGACGAATTCCTCGTCTTCTCTTATTTTTTTGTCAATTTCAGCTCGATGTTCATAATAATATGACAGGGCGTCGTGTATTTGTTCCAGTTTTAGGTGTGGATGAGCGTTAACTATGTCGTCTGGTGTGCAATTCATGTATTCATACTCGATGGCTATGTCCACTATTCTTATGCGCGTACCCACTATTACTGGAGAGCCGTTGCAAACTTTTGGGTTGATTTCAACATAAGGATGTTCGGTTTTGGTTTGCAATTTAACATGCGTCCTTTTTTTACTATTTAGTGATTTTATAGCACCTCTTAACTTTTGTCGTGAAGCCACAGTTTCTTCTAATAGGTTGATAAGCATTCAGGTAAGTTGCAATATCCTTCATCAAGAGTTATGTTGCTGACAGAATTTGGTTATATTTTTACAAGTTTGGCTCTTGTTTTGAAAAAGGTGGCTTCTTTTGGTGTGTACACATGAATTTCGAATGGTTCCTTTATTCCTGCTTTCCAGAGTTCAGCATGGATTTCTGCTGGAGGCAACTTTGTAATTATAAGGATGTCTATGTCACTTGAGTAGTTGTTTTTGTTTTCTACAACTGAACCAAACATGTATGCTTTGGCATGTGGGTCGACTTCACGGACTGTTTCCTTGATGATTTTGAGGTAGCCCGCTAAATTTTTAAAGGCTTCCTGCCTTTTCAGGGCGTTTTTCACCAACAGTTCATTTGACATTTTCAATTATCTCTTTGACTGATTTTGTTAGCTTCTCTGCTTCTTGCTTGGTAAATTCTCTCATTACGTATCTAGATGTTATGTAAGAATCTTCCAGCATGCCTAATTCAAGAAGATACTTTTCCAAAACTTGTTTTATCACGGACTTTCTGTTTTCCGCAACCAATTCTGAAAGTATCTCCAATAGAGCCCTTACACTATGTGTTCTTGGATAGTCAACGCCTTCCGCCAACACTTTTGCCTTCAAAAAAAGCTCTAATGTTTGCTCAAGGCTAAAAGTTGCAAGGTCATAAAAGCCTTTACTTGTCTGATATTCAGCAGTTTCCAGAAAATCCCTTGACCTTTTAAGCAGGCGCTTTTCTTCTTCTTTTCTGCTCACTGTTTATACTTCTTCCTTTATTTACAAACGTATTGATTATAAATATTTAAGTTTGTTACCCCTCTTCAGAAAACTAATTTTTTAAAAAAAATGCTCCGCCCTATTAACATTGTTAGGCTGGATGTTGTGGCGAGAAGGATTTATTTTGTTATTTTTGTTATGATTGCGATTTTCCACGATAACTGCCTCGATTCTGGCGATAATCAGGATTCCGAGGACCAATTTTTTTGACGATGAAAACTTGTAGATATTCAAAACAAGCCGTAATTTGTAAGGACTTTTTTAGCGAAAAGAAAACCAAGTATGAAAGGTGTTACCATTCATCTCGCTTGGTGACTGATTCCTTTTTCATTGTTTCTTCAATTTCACGGTAAATGTTTTTGTCAGACTCAGAAACCACAACTAAATCCCCGCCTCCGAAGCTTTTTACAATTGGAATTTCTATCAGCCTGGACTCTCTGGTCTTGGGAACATATTCCACAGTAACCTCTTTGGAGGTGAAGGAAAGTTTTTCTCCATTAGACCATGGCTCATACATTTCGACTTTTATAGAGTGGGATCCAGCGGTTATTCCCTTCATGTCCAGCACGGGCGTTAACTCGAAATCGTCTCCCGCCAAAGGGCTCTGAGGGATTCTGATTATGACGGAGCTGATTTGTTGGTTGTCAAACGCTAGATCCGACTTAACTTTTGAAAACGCGGTTTTTGAGGGAAGCAGCTTGAACCCGATTTTGAGTGCTAACTCATCCTCTCTTGTGATTGCGCCGATTTCGGTTATGATTATGTGCTTTTCGTAAATATGTTTAGTTATGTTGTCGGATTCTTTTATGGGATCATTCGGTAGATTGTCCAATGTCAGTTGCTTGGGTGCTTTGAGATTTTTCGGCGCTTCCTTTGTTTTGCTCATGATATTCAGACGTCTTTTTGGACTTTTTTGAAATATTATATGCTTTGTCTGGTTTATTCTTTGGTGAGCTGTAACGACCAGGTTCTTTTTGTCTAGTTTTAATAATGATAGGGTTCAATTTCTATTGGATCTGTCGTTGGTTTACTTTGCTCAAAAGTTTGTTTAGGATAATGCTTGCTGCTTTTTTGTCTATTGGTTCGTTTTCGTTTCCGCATTTTGGTGAGTATATGCATGAGGGGCAGCCGTCTTTGCACTCGCAATTATCGATTAGCTTGAGAGTTTTTTCCCATAGTGGTTTTATGTTTGAGTAGAGGGTTTCTGATATTCCGATTCCTCCTTCAAAGCCATCATAAATGAAAATGGTTGGGTTTCCGGTGTCTGGGTGTAGGGGTGTTGATAATCCTCCAATGTCCCATCTGTCACACATTGCAAATATTGGAGACATCGCAATCATTGCATGTTCGACCGCGTGCAGTCCTCCGTCAAAATCGAGCTGTCGATCTTCGATTTCTTTTTTGATTTCGTCTGGAATTATGAACCACATTCCAACGGTTGAAAAGGACAATGGCGGTAGATTGAGCGGTTTTCTTTCGACAACTTCATCATACGTTTTGGTGATGTATGTGTGGTAAAATTCTGTTATGGCTAATTCGCCTAATCCAACTGTTACTCCGTTTTGTTTTTCTTCAAGGGTTTTCTTTATCGCGACGTCGACGGTTTTTAGTGCTTCTGTGTAGTAGTTGACGTTTTCTTGTCTGACTTTGGCAGTTAATTGGTTGAGGTCTAATTCTTCAGAGATGTATGTTTCGCCTTGGTGTAGCAAGATTGCGCCTGCGTGAACTTCTTCATAGGCTTTGTTTAAGGTTAGAGTTTCGAGTATGTTTCCGTTGCAGGTAACGGTGACGGTTTTGTCGGAAATGCTTTCCAAACTTACAACTTCGACGGGTCTTGCTGTTCCCGAATACACGTATCCTCTGGGTGTTTTGCGAACTAGGTTTTGTTGTTCAAGTGCATGGATGCTGTCTGAGAATAGTTCTGGGAAATATTTTTGGTCGGCTTCTGTTAGGGGCAGTTCGCTTGCTGCACACATTATGTGTCCCAAAGATATGTAGCGGTTATGCAGGTCGATTATGGCTTGTTCATGTGGCCTTCCAAAGAAGTCTTTTGGATGCTTCATGAAATACTGGTCGAGTGGGTTTTGAAAAGCAACTAGGGTTACAAGTGAATCTGAGTTGCTTCTGCCTGCACGTCCCGCTTGCTGCCATGTGGATATGACGGTTCCTTGGTAACCCGAAATTATCACGGAATCAAGAGAACCTATATCGATTCCAAGTTCCAGCGCGTTGGTTGAAACTACTCCGATTAAGCTTTTGGTTTTCAGTCGGTTTTCTATTTCACGACGTTCTTGAGGTAAATAGCCGGCTCTATACGCGGTAACCGAATTGGCTAGTTTCGGTGATCTTTTTTTGAGTTCTTCTTTGGTCCATCTTGTGATGAGCTCAGCCATTTGTCTGGATGTTGTAAAACAGAGGGTTTGCAGATTATTTGAAATGTTGAGTGTTAGGAGGTCTTTGGTTTCTTGATGGGTTGATCGGCGAGTTGTATTGGTGTTGTCGATGAATGGAGGGTTCCAGAACATGAATGATTTTTTTCCTCTTGGAGCGCCATCATTTGAGATTATTTCGAAGTCTTTTCCCGTTAGTTTCTTAGCGTGCTCTTCTGGGTTTGCGATTGTGGCTGATGAGAGAATGAATTGGGGGTCTGCATTGTAGTAATTGCATATTCTTAGTAGTCGTCTTAGGAGCATGGCTACGTTGGAGCCGAATACTCCTCGGTAAACGTGGGCTTCATCGATTATTAGGAATTTGAGGTTTTGTAGAAAGCTTCGCCATTTATAGTGCCATGGAAGGTATTGGTGGAGTCCATAGGGGTTGCTTAAGATGATTTTAGAGTTTTCTCGTATGCTTGCCCTTTGATGTTGAGGTGTATCACCATCGTAAACGTTAGGGTAAGCTTGGATTCCTGTTTCTTTTTCCAGTTCTCTTAGAACCTTTAGCTGATCATTTGTTAGCGCTTTAGTCGGGTAAAGGTATAGTGCAGTTGCTTTGGGGTCTTTTGTGAGAGCTTCGAGAACTGGAATATTGAACGCTAAGGTTTTTCCTGAAGCGGTCGGCGTAACTATTACGACGTTCTTGCCCGCTCTGACTTTGTTTATCGCTTCAGCCTGGTGTGAATAAAGATGGATGTCTCTGGTCAATAAGCAATTTTGGATATTTTCAGGTAAGGGTTTTTCCAGCTCGCCGAAGCAGGCTTCTTTAGGAGGAATTTCTTGTATGTGCACAATCTGCTTTTTGTAGGATTGCATTCGCTTTATGCTTTGGATAAAGTCGTCTATCAAAGGTTCCACTCCTCATACAGCTTGGAAAACAGCGTCCCAAGCGTTAGCAGGTCTTGTTTGTTGTGCTCAACTATGGCTACGAGAGGTCCTACGTTTCTGGTTCTTAGGTAGGTGTCATAGAAGTGGGGAACTAGTGCGCCTGGAATGTTGATTTCTCTTTTGATTCCTAGGTATTTTTCAACGGTTTCTAGTCTGCAATCGGAAAGTTTGTGGCGTAATGCTCTTCTAGTGAAATGGAGGACGTCAAAATGTGGATTGTCTAACGAGGCGTCTAATCCATAGTAAGCTAATCTTTGCTTAATGTATGGAACATCAAAGCTTCTGCCATTATAGGTTATGAGTGATAGCTTGGGTTCAAGTTGTGAAACAAGAGCCCAGATGGCGCTGGGTTCATCTTGGATGTCTCTGAGCAAAAATTGATTTGTACACACAGCATCTTTGGTTGGTTTTGCTATGCCTAATAGGATTATGGGTCTTTCTGAAAGCCCCAATGTTTCGATGTCTATTATTGCAAAGTCTTGATCTTGGCAGAATCCCGCTAAATAATGAAGTAGCGGGTGAGATTTTGGAAAGCGTTGCCACAGCCATTTTTGAATCAAAGGGATTTCTTTTTTATTTATTATTTTCATGAAGTCGCGGGCTGGCTTTTTCCAAAGAGGATGATTTTCAAGTTCTTCTATTGTTTTGTAACCTTGCTGTTTTAGGGTTTGTTCGCGTGCTGGTCCTATTCCGGGAAGACTTTTTAGGTCAGAGATGATTAGGCGTCTGCTTTCTTCGTAAGTTGCTTTTTTGAAGTTAGAAGTGCAAGAGGTCGAGATGGCGTAGCATTCTCCTTGTTGGTTTGAAATGGCCTTTCCAGGTATTGCATCTTCAAGGTTTTTGCCTTGGTATTGTTTTATGAGTTCGCTTTGAAGTTTTAGCCCCTCGTTATACTCGGAGCTCCATATCCAATTCTCAACTGCAGGTCTTTTTGGCTGCTCCTTTTCCTTTTCTGTTTCAGAAACTACCTCATACTCTTTTGAAAGAGCTATCCTCTGTCTTAGACTCTCAGCTGCCCTAGTTAGAGCGAGTTTTTCGTTGAGAGAATTATCTGATTCAGCTTCGGCTTGTTGGGAAGATAAAGATTTGTTGCTAAAGCTTTTTTGAGATGACATTGAAGCTGAGCGTTCATCTTTAAAACTTCGCAGCAGAAAAGAACCGCATGATTTGCAAAACTTGCTCTGCTCATACTCTTGCTTTGAATAATCTTTCCCACATTTTCGGCAGATGTAATTAATCAACTTAAGGTCTAACTTAACTTTGTGCAATATTATAAAAAGCCCTCTGTCATAAGGGCAAAAAGCTTCTAAGTTATAGTGTTAGGTGTAAGTGTGATGTTCTGAACGTAATATTGATTGTTGCAATGCATTTTGGGACTTATGCTGACTGCAACTGTGGGGTTTATATGTTATTTTTAGCATAAACTTTGTTAGGTTTGACAAATGGAAAAAATAATTTTCGGTTTCGAAGAAGAAGAGGATTGCGAAGAAGACTGCGATTGCGATGATTGCGAAGATGAAGAATAGCTGCATGCTCTAACCCTTCTTTTTTTAAGAAAATTATTCGATTATTCAGTCATTAGTCATTATTTACGTTTTCTAAAAGGCATTGTTCATCAACTTCTTAGGCGGTGGGTAAAGTTAAGGGGGTTGGCTAAAGGAATCGAGCATTTAGATTTGATGTGAAGCGAATTCTTCAAAAAGCTCTAAATTGCGCGTGAGAAGAGGCTTGAAAAACACTTTGAAGCGCTTATGCACGATGGAAAACGGTTAGAGCCATATGAAATTGTGAAGGAACTAAGCGGGAAATATACGCTTACTTACGCTAATTATACGTGGATTTGACGTTTCTGTGCAGGTGGCTAAAAGAATTTTTAGCAACCGATTACGTGCTTTATGCAATGGTTAGAAGGGGCGTAATATTGTTGCTTGTTTTAGCATCTTCAACCTCAAAGTAAGCTACTTTCTGTTTTAAAGCATCCATTTCAGCTTCCGAAGAGTTACTATTTCCTCTAAAGCATGGTTCTTGCTTCCATTAATAGGTTAATTATAGCTGTTACCTCGTTTTGAGGCAAGGCCAGCTTAAACTGAGATTCTGAGGTTTCTTTTTTATAAACCATAACGAGTCTTTGGATGCCATCATAATCAACGGCAAAGCTCTTTCCTTCACCCAATCTAGTGACCTCTTTGCTATCCAGTACAGTTTTTGCTTTCTCTAGCAAACAAATCAGATTCCAGGTTTCACTTAATCTAACCTTTATTTTGAAAGGGCAACCAACAGGAATTTCTTTTCCGTAGATGGTAATCATCTTGTTTTGGCTATCAAAATCGAGCGCAAAACCCTCTGTTTCACCCACTCTTACGATAGGATTTTCTGTGAAGTAGGTCGGCGTCTGTTCTTTTGGCACCTGCTTTTTCCCATCAACGTTACCATTGATAGTGGGATTTCCGGCGATACTTCTAACAAAGTCTTCCGTTCTTTTTGTGTCTCTGGCTGCTTCATCGTTTGAAAGAAAAGAAGGGTTTGTACGTCTTTTTTCCAAATATCTTGCCTAATAACAGTTATGGATGCTCAGCTTAGAAAAGCGTTGTGTGTTTAACTTGTCCTGAAAAGGCGATAAATTAAAGACTTTTGGGAAGCCATTCTATGCGTCAATGACGCACTAAAAAAGAATCAAGCTCGCTCCAAATCTCGATTAACACAGATTATTTTTTGGCGGTTGCTCAATTGCACGTAGTTATAGCTCTTTGGATAAGTAATGTTAATTTTATATACTAGTTCCGCTGAATAAGGGTCCATGCCAGCCAAAAGAAGTACAGCAGGAAAAACAAGAAGCGGAAAGCGCGGCTCCTCACTGACTCCAAGGGAACAGAAAAGGAACACAGGCTACCAACTGCTCCAACGAGGGTTATCCAAGGCAGCAGTGGCCTTAGCGCTGGACGTGTCCTGGGTCACGGCGAACAGGTGGTCCAAGCAGCTTGAGGCAAAGCAAACTCGAAAGCGTGACAGGCAAAGAGTAGGCAGACCAAAAAAGCTCAGCAGTAAACAACTCGCAGCACTCAAACGGATACTAAAGAAAGGCGCGTTGCACTATGGCTACCCAACCGAACTGTGGACTCTGAAGCGTGTTGGGGATGTCATCGAGAAAGAGTTCGGCGTTAAATACAACACTACTCATGTTTGGAGAGTGCTGAGGAGTCTGGGCTTTTCCGCCCAAATCCCCCTTCTCAAGGCCATAGAAAGGAACGAAAATGCTATCCGAGAATGGATAACCGTATATTGGCCTCAAATTGTCGAAACTGCCCAGAAGGAGGACGCTGTAATATTCTTTTACGACGAGAGTTGCGTACAGAGCCAACCGAACGTGCGCAAGACGTGGGCTCCCCGCGGCAAAAGACCTGAAATAAGGGTGAAGCAGGGTTGCAGGGACAAGCTTTCCATTATTTCGGCTGTCACTTGGAACGGAGAATTGTTCTTTAGCGTACACGGTCATAACCTGACTGACAAGGACACTGTTGGGTTTTTGAGGAAGCTTATCAAGGAAATGGCTAGCAGAAAGATTCTGGTCTTGTGGGATGGCCTGGTCATTCACCGGAGCAAACGGGTAAAACGTTTCCTCCAGAAGAACGCTGAGAAGGTCATTCCAAGAAGGTTCCCGACTTATGCTCCTGAACTCAATCCAGATGAGCAAGTGTGGAATCTCGCCAAGCATGACGATCTGGCTAATTGGTGTCCTATAAACAAGAGAGAAATGCGGCGAGTTATAACCAAGGAGATGCGAAAACTCAAATCAGAAAAAACACGCGTAGCGTCTGCCATTCGGCACGCAAAGATTCCTCTTCCACCACTACTAAATTTCTAATCCAAAGGTGAATAGAAGCCGATTTAGTTCGATGTGAACGCCCTTTTGTCTAAATTGAAATTTGATTTTGTGATGTTTGGGCATTCCTCGGAGAAAAGTAGTTTTGAGAAATGTCAATAATAACGCCCAAGAAACTTCTTAAATGCTCCAATTGGACCAGATAATCTGCACTAAACCATTTTACCTCGCTAATCAAACGAACTGGATAAATAAAAGGAAGATTGAACTTGAATTGACCGAACGAATCTATCTGGTGGCTTGCTCCTCTACCTTCAATTGTGCCCGTCCGGATATTAATGAAGTCGGATTTTCTCATCAGTTCTCGTATGATTTCTTCCAGATAGTAACCCTTCGCTTGATACAACTGCATGGACTGTAGCCCCACATTGTAGACTTTAGAGATATTTTATTATCAATTATGCTTTTTATAATTTGGTGTAATTTCGTTTATTTGAATGAAAATTTGTAACTCCCTCATCGAGATTCCATCTTGGATTTGAGCTTTCCGAAAGGTTCTCATATAAGTGAGGTTAAGGGAGATGTAAGCGTCTGAACCAATGACAACTCCCCGAATGGTGACAAGCGCAAAAGCCGAAAGTGGTCTCAACTCCATCTGCTAGAATCTTAAGATCTCTAGATCTTTTCTAAGCCTACTTGATCAAGTAACCAGCGAGTTCGACCATTACGAAAAAAAAGGTTATAGATAATGATAGAAGATTCGCAAATCTAATAACGTATTCACGGTATATTAATATGCACAGCGAGAGATCGCAATGAATTCATCCAATGACGAAGAACATCGATTACTTTATTTGTTAGGTGTATTCAATTCTGAACTTGCCCATGACTGCATGTGCAAAGCCTCAGACAGCCAGGGTTGCACTCTAATACCAAACCCGATAAATCTTAGATGGATAAAGTCACATAAGAGCGATCGAATAATAGCTTTCAGAATACAACTGAAAAATCCGTGCTATTTTATTCTCTCTCACCCCATTTCTAGGTTTCGTGGAGCTGAAAATTACGTCATTGGCGGAGAAGAAACGAGGTTTTGTGCAAAACTCGGGCTAATACCTGTTTATTTAACTAATTTGAACAAGTTTACTCTTCTAAGAGTGTGGGGCGATCTTGCCCAAAAACTATTTTCCAACACAGCTGAACCTATTCCCATGGACGAACAAGTCTACTGGAAGCTTTGTCCTAAAACAACCAATTTCCCAGAATTGTCCAGTGCAAATTTCGTCCTCAGACAGAATTCTGAATTCCGAGAATACTCGGGAAAATATAGAACCTTGTTTGACGATTATTTCACTTTTGGTTTTTGGTCATTTCCCGAGAACGGATTCTCCAATTCGACAATCGTTCTAAACGATAGTGAATCAGTTCATACAGTACTCAAGGCAGCAAAAACTATCTACATTCCAGAGGAATCCTACTTCAAGTCTATGAAGCTCGGGCAAGAAAATGACATAAGTGTAAAAGTTTTGTCGATGCATGGACTAACAAAGAATAGTTCGGGCTATGAACTACAGCACTTCGATGATGTTGTTCTGACTCAGGACATAGCGAAATCATTAGAATACGAACAAAGTTATGGACACGTCTTAATTAATGGCATTGTAAGCGATTTTATTAGACGCTCAACCTGGTTTCCAACACTTACGGCGGTTAAATTGTACGAAGTTTCGAGTTGTGAATTGCTTATGTCCATAATTGGAATCGTAGTGAACGAAAGATTCAACGAAGGTCCATCATTGGCGTTAATGGGAACAGTTGAAGAGATCAAAAAAGAGACAATGCAAATTGTGGAATTACTGCAAAGGAAAGCATATATAGATTCTACCATTACCGATGGTTTTGCCGACCAGATTGCTTTGGCGATCGAATGTCTGCGGCCTATTTTGGCGATTGATGAAGGAAATTTGTTTTATATGCATCCATCAATCTTTATTGAGCTCTTAGAAGCTGGATTAGATAATTCATTGGATAAACATGATTCTCTTGTTGCAGTCCTCAAATTGGTAGACAAATTGCCAAATGTTAAAGACAACATGATTGCTGATGCCAAAGAATCAACTTTTCTTAGGAAAACAGGCCATTTTCCAGAACGTATTTTTGTCGCTTTAAGAAAGGCTATTGAGGAAATGCATCTTACTCGTTTGCTTAATAACCCGAAATATAGTTCGAAAATCATTAATTTATCAAATGAAAATGCGAAAGAAGAGAACCACAGAAAAAAAATCGCGTCAAAACCTGACTTAAACTCGATAGATGTTGAAGGTGAAGATGAACAAGAAGTCTTGAGCCGAGTTAGAAGACTAAACAAAAGAATAAAAGATTTTGAACAGGATGGGCAATGAAGCTCTGAAAAAAAAGTGTTTGCCAATGGACAAATGCAACTTATTTGTTCGAACTCTGTGCCCGTTAACCCTTTCAGTTTCTTGCCAAGGAGGCAACTTTTAGCCGTTTAAGTTCTGATTTGTTTCCTGAGCCTGTTTATTGTTCGTTTCAAAGCGTTTTCACAGATATTTGAGATATTCAACACGGTTTCTGGCCCAAATCTTTAATTCAGGGTCAAATAAAACGTTATGTTTATTTGTGGTCAGCAGTTGTGCCTCCACATATAATAATATGGGATTATGCATTTAGGTCGGTCTGATGCTAACTCGGTAAAATCGGCAATTCATAGAATGTATTTTATTCGATAACAATCTTTTTAATATTGGTGAGACGAACTTCACAAAGGGTGGTTTAGACAAAATGGGAAAGAGGTCGGCTGAAACCATAAGCTATAACATGTCTAGGATACGGTCTAAAAACACTCACCTCGAGGATAAATTCGAGGAAATATTAGTTAAAGCAGGATTGAATTATGAGAAGCAAAGCGAGATAATCGGCAAACCCGATTTTGTCTTGCCTGAGTACAAGGTTGCATTGTTCGCGGATAGTCACTTTTGGCATGGATATCATTGGAATGAGACAAAAAAGCAGATTAAATCAAATAGAGATTTTTGGATACCCAAAATCGAAAGAAACATTCAAAGAGATAAAGAAGTTAATGCGGCACTAAGAGGTTTAGGTTGGCAAGTTATCCGTTGTTGGGAACATGAAATTAAGGATAACCCAGAAAAATGTTTCAGGAAAATTAAAAAAGCCATTGATATTGTTAAAGGAGAGAAATAAACTGGCAATTTTTGGATTTGATTTCTTTTGCGGTGTAGGAGGGGCTACCAAAGGATTTCAAAATGCAGGCATGAAAATCGTAAAAGGAATTGACCTTGACAAAACATGCACAGAAGCGTATGAAAAAAATTGCTACCCATCAAAATTTATCATGGAAGACATAAATGTTCTGAATACTGAAAAAATTATATCAGATATGCATCTTACTTCAAAAGATTTTTTAGTTTGTATCGGTTGCGCTCCATGCCAACCTTTTTCCAGATTTAAAAGAGAGAACGAAAATGACAAACGAAGAAAGTTAATTCTTGCTTTCGCAAACGCCATTAAAGTCGCCAAGCCACATGTGATTTTTGTTGAAAACGTGCCAGGGTTTGAAAAAGCGCAAAAAGGAAATATCTTCAAAGAATTTCTAGAAACACTTGACTTAACCCAGATGAATTATCAATATGAGTGGAAAATAGTCAATGCTAAAAACTATGGTGTTCCACAAAATCGCAGGAGATTTGTCTTATTAGCTTCCAGGATAGGAAAAATACCCTTACCAAACGCAACTCACGGAAAGAATTTGTTACCTTATGTCACTGTAAGGGATCGAATATCGAAATATGCTCTATTAGCTGCTGGAGAAGTAAACAAGGATTTTCCCAACCATGTAGCTCGACGATTATCGGACTTGAATCTAACAAGGATGAAGTTGACGCCTATAAACGGTGGAAGTAGGACGGAATGGCCTAAAGAGTTTTGGCTAGACTGCCACAAGAAAAATGCTGGACACACAGACGTTTATGGTCGAATGAGATGGGATAAGCCAGCGCCTACGTTAACCTGTAAGTGTAACAGCTTTTCAAATGGACGATTCGGGCATCCAGAGCAAAATAGAGCGATATCTTTGAGAGAAGCGGCACAACTTCAGTCCTTCCCTGATGATTTCATTTTTTATGGTGGTCAGACAGACATCGCACGACAAATAGGAAACGCTGTTCCCCCACTAATGGCAGAAGCATTCGGTAAAACAATTGTTAAATTCATAGAATCCCACAGAATAGCGAACGCGCCTTGAAAGATAATGCACTTGACTGAAAAGCCAAACGAACCAATTCATTAATGGCGCTCTACAATTACCAGACCCTAGAAAACGCTATTAAGACCTTCATTTAGAACAGCTTCTATGTCTGCGCGGACAAGTTTGGTTATTGCTTTACGCAATGAAGTTTTTGGACCACGAAATGGATGTAATGAGAGTTTAGAAAGTGATCCAAAAGAGCAATATGTTGTTGGCGTCCTTGAACCCACCAGTTTTACTAGAGGCGCTCTTGCATTTTACGGTCGCGCTGACGTTAATAGAAGAGACTTCGGTGAAGGAGAGGATGATGATACAGAAGACGAAAACGAATTTTCTCCAATAGGATTCATAGCGGATCCCCGCGCATTGCCAAAATCAATGGGGTTATCATTCATTATTAAAAGTAATTCTGGAACTAAGATAAGCGTTTGCGCAACTTGGGCCAAATACATCCAAAAAACGGACAAAACATGGCAGAGAATTCCTTTCAAATTCATAAAGCACAATATAGACGTAAAAAACCCCTGTGATCTTTTCAACACTAAAGGAGTCAGAATCTGCCTGCAAAACTCCCTAACACCCCAGGGTCACCTTTACGTTTCCCTATATCTAGTTAATGAAATCGAATTATCAGACAAAAAATATGCCAAATCAGAGGAACATATCTTCCAGCCGCAACTTAGAATAGTGTGCCCAAAAGAAACACTCTTAGTTCCTATAACTAGCCAAACAAACGAAGATGATTTAGAAGACTCAAGCCTCACTCTTCTCTATAAAGATAAACTTGCTTTTGCTAGAGGTCACTTATGCAGCGCAACTTGGGCAGAAGTTGATCCCGAACGTCCACACCCTTCAATCAAGGAAAATCCATTAAAATGGACAGATGGGGAGATAATAGGAGAACCAGAGAAGACGCTTTTTGCCAACCCCACTTTGCGGACAGAGTACTTACCCTGTTTTCCGATTCAACAAGTAACTATGCAACCAAAACCAGAATATGGAAATCCAGGACCTTTCCAAGCTTGCGTGCTATCCGAAACTTGGGATCCAGTAAGGCTCGATTTATCTCTTGGACAAATCCCAAACCAATATGAGCAATGGATTAAAGAAAAGAAAAACGATGTCCAAAGACTCGCATCTCAATATAGAAAAACGGGCCTTCAACACCTCAATAGTTGCCAAAATTCAGTCCTCCGAATAAAGGAAGGGATAAAGATTCTCAAAGACGAAGAGGATGCAAGACTCGCCTTCTGTTTCATGAACAAAGTAATGGACCAACAGTCTATTTGGAAAAAGAAAGGTCCACTAACTTGGCGCTTATTTCAGATTGCTTTTATTCTTCAGTGTCTCCCCAGTATTGTTAAAGAAGGACACGAAGACCGCCGATTATGTGACATGCTATGGTTTCCAACCGCTGGAGGCAAAACGGAAGCCTACTTGGGATTGAGTATTTTCTCGATTGCACTAAGAAGACGACGATATTTTGCAACAAGTTCGAGAGGCATAGGAACAGGCGTAATATCCCGTTATACCCTAAGAATGTTAACTCTCCAGCAGTTTCGAAGGGCAACCATAGCAGTAGTCGCATGTGACTATTTCCGAATAAAAAACTGGAAACCTAATTGCTGCCCAATTAATGAAGAAAATCTTTGGGGCAAAACAAGATTCTCTATTGGTTTGTGGGTCGGACAAGAAGTGACGCCAAACCGCTTAGTTGATCATGAAGGTTTTGACAAGGTCGAAAGAAGGCGTACACGTTATCCTGGCGCCGTCACTAGATTAATTGGTTTTGATTCATACGCTGGGACAGGCGTTAGAATCAAAAGCATGACAAATTCTGAGCCAGCACAGGTCATCCAATGTCCAGTTTGCGACAGCATTCTGGCGATTCCGAGAAAGCAAAGTTTGTCACCGAAAGAACACCTATTTCATTTTATAGTAAAATCAAAATATAAACCCAAACCGACAAAAGAAGGCCTAAGTGGACTTGGTTTTGTTGCGAGGAACATCAAAGTTGAGAGCCTGCCAACCCCAGACCATTTCATCATTTCAGTTGAGCTTTCGTCTAGCAACAGAATTGATGCCGATCAAATTGATATATGGTGGAACAAATGTGCACTACAATCGCTTGGACCGAGCTGTAAAGGTGCTTTCGCCAGAGCTAGCCGCCTAGGGTATTTCTTAAAACGTTGGGATATTCAGCGGCAACCCATAGACTATGAGATCCATTGCCCCAACCCATCCTGTGAACTCAACAAGATTGAATGGAGTGAATCGATACCAGTTGGCTCAAAAGACATTCCCACAGACGTCTTGGCTCCTTTTCGAATACCTGGAAAAGATGCTGCATGGTATGGGATGCCCATATCAGCATATGTTGTAGACGATCAAATTTACCACAGATGCCCATCAATCGTGATCGCTACGGTAGACAAATTTGCAAGACTACCCTATGAGCCCCGCGCAGCAACAATGTTTGGCAATGTAAACAAATTTGACACATGCTGGGGATTCTATCGTGAAGAGATGCCTCCTGATACAGGAGGCACCTGTTTTGGTGAAGTATATGATATTCAACGATTTGAGCCTCCCGAACTAATAGTTCAGGATGAACTTCACCTAATAGATGGGCCATTGGGAACAATGGTAGGCCTCTACGAGATGGCTGTTGAGATACTTGCCAGCAAAATGGATCAATCAGGAAATCTAATAAAACCAAAATATCTCGCGTCGAGCGCAACCATCCGTCACGCAAAATCTCAAGTTGAATCAGTATTTAATAGAATAGTCTCAGTGTTTCCTCCTCAAGGTCTTTCGATAGATGACAATTTCTTTTCCCATTCAGTGGAAAAACACCCGTTGGATAGTGGACCAGCTGGTCGACTCTATGTTGGAGTATGCTCTCCAGGTCACGGACCCCATACGCCTAACGTTAGAATATGGTCAGCACTACTCAAACAAGGGTTCGAACTTAGGCTTTCAAATCCGCAAGACAATGAGGAAATAGACCAATTCTGGACACTCGTAGGCTATTTCAACGCAATAAAAATACTGGCCTCAACGCTTGGACTCTATAGGGCTGACATCCGGGAGTGGCTTCGGCATATGGGAGGAAAAGTGAGAGAACTTGGACCTCCAATAGAACTCTCAAGCAGAATGGAATCGTCTGAAATCCCCATGGCGCTGGAACGACTTTCAAAAAAAGCACCTAATGATGTTGACGCGGTTTTTTCAACATCCATGTTTGGCACAGGAGTTGACGTTGATCGATTGGGACTCATGGTTGTCCATGGTCAACCTAAAACAACGGCAAACTATATCCAAGCTACAGGACGCGTTGGGAGACTTAAAGGAGGCTTGGTAGTTACCTTTTTGAATTCCGCTAAACCGCGAGATTTAGACCACTATGAATTCTTCGTTGGATACCACAGATGTCTTTCCAGATTTGTTGAACCCATAACTGTTCACCCGTTTTCTCCAAGAGCAAGAGAACGCTGTCTTGGTCCAATCGCGGTTTCAATTCTTAGAAATGCATTCAGCATTAATGGAAAAGAAGTAAGCTCAAGTTGGATTTCAGATGGAAATTATGGAGAAACTCCAGAGTCGACGGGAACGGGCGCGCAGACAATGAAAACAAAAAGATACTCGACTGAAATACTTGAAATAGTAAAGTTTACAGAAAACAGAAGTCAAAGTCAGCCTGTTGAGTGTAAACCCCATCCAAACGAAATTGCTGAAGAAATAAAATCCGAATTGGACCGATGGCAGTTAACTGCTCAACGCGAATCTTCATTAGTTTATTATGAATCTGCCCTTACGCATGAACCGAAAAGTCCAGTTGTTCTAGGAGATCAGCAACATAAAGTCAAGAATTTACCACAAGTCTTTAGAAACTCGCCTCAATCGCTAAGAGAGGTTGAAGCGTCAACAACATTTGAGGGATAGAATGTCAAGCGGGCAAGCAGTAAGACCTTCACAATTTGTTTTAACATACGGTGTCGGGTCCATATTGGAAACCCCAAATGGACCAAGAGTGATCATGAGCTACAAAGAATGGGGCAGGATATTTAACAAATCAGACACCTCGCTAGAGCTATGTAAGTACGAAATAAGAGATCAAAATGTCAGCTCTCAACTCGATGGCGGCAAGATATTTAGATTGCCTACAAATGCTGACCTACAACTTCCTGACGACCGTGCGCTCTTTAAAACAAAACGTTTTCCGGAATGGGGACTTTGCCAAACACATAGAAAATTATATCAGATAACATCAATTGGAACGAGCAGATGCCCAGATTGCAACCCAACAAAAAACGCCCAGGAAGAAGCAATAAGATTTGTTCGTGCTTGCCCACGTGGGCACCTTGATGATGTGACTTGGGGCGAAATAGTCCACCAAAAGAATCCAAAATGCAATTTTTCGATTTTTGACTGGATTGAGACTGGTTCTGCCCTGTGGGACATTAACATTCAATGCCCCAGATGTCATTCGAGTGCCTCTCTTCAAGATGTTTATAATAATAGATGGAAATGTTCAGGCCGTTTTGTGGAAAGTGATTTCAAAGAACCATGTGAAGAAAAATCATCAGTAGTTCTGAGAAACGCAAGCAATCTTAGAGTTGTGGAGCCCGTTTCTGCTTTGACGATACCACCGATGACAACGAATATACACCGAATTTTGCAGAATACACATATTTTGTCGATACTTGCCTCAGAGGATTCTTGGACAAAGAAGGGATTAATCGAAAAATTGATGACAGCAGCTAAGAGATTTCCAGAGATTAATTCAGTGACAATAGCTGAAATAGAGCAATTACCTGAAGCAACTATTTTGAATGCAATCAAAGATGTTCTCCAATCATTAGACCAGAATTTATCTGATAGAGATGTTAAGCAAAAGGAATTGATTGCATTGAGATATGCTGCCGTCAATGGTGCACCCCTGCAACAATGCTCTGAACCACAGGATTTTGAGGTTGACAAAGAAGCCGTTCGCAGTTCAGTACAATTTTCGCCCAATCTCCTTCTTAGGATCACTCCAGTCAAGAGACTCCGCGTTGTCATGGCACAAAAATACTATGTTCGACCAATACGAGGCACCGCTAAAGCCAAAGTTGATACGGGATACTTTGATGGCCAAGATCGTTGGTATGTTGGTGTGGAACTTCATGGAGAAGGAGTTTTTGTGGATTTATCACCGAACCAAGAGCTAACTCTAAAAAACACCACTACTAAAAATACATGGCTAAAAGCATATCAAGAAACAAACAGCCCCTTCTTCCATCCCTTGTTTGTTTGGTATCACACTTTATCTCACAGACTGATTACCGCACTTTCAATCGATTCAGGTTACTCTTCAGCCTCTATTAGGGAACGAGTTTACGTATGGCAAGACCCTGTTACTAAAATTTTTCATGGCGGGATACTTTTGTATACCACTCAAAGTGGTGGTGATGGTAGCCTTGGTGGATTAATAGCTCTCGTTCCTGAATTTGAAAGGGTTCTTCGAGCAGCTCAACGAAATATCTATTCATGCTCCAATGATCCCCTCTGTGGCGAACAGAAACTTGCTGATCGCGGTCGTGCAAATGGTGCCGCCTGTTACGCTTGTCTTTTGGTTTCTGAAACATCATGCGAATTTGGAAACATTTACCTTGATCGAAACCTAATGCGAGAGAATATTCTTTGAGCTGGACTAAAGAAGACAAAGTGACGATTGCTGTTACAGGGTTGGCTTGGATGGGGCAGGGCATACGCTCTATTAATTCAATACTTGAGGAAATACTTCCTCAGGCCAATGATGAGGTCCAAATAGTTGCATACAGAATAACCCAGGGTGCAACAGGCTTTCTTGAAAGCATAACTGAATGCCTTAACCGAGGTGTTAAAGTTAATCTGATCATCAATAGACTCGACAAGCAGCCAATTGAAACAAAAAAACGGCTACTGAGGCTTGTAAGTCAATTCCATCACTTCAGTTTATTTGATTTTAGCCCTGAAAATGTGGAAGAAGATTTGCATGCAAAGTTAATTGTCCTTGATAGGACTAAAGCCCTAGTTGGATCATCCAACATAACCTGGAGAGGCTTGGTGCTCAACCATGAACTAGGCGTAATTATAGAAGGCCAATCAGCATCCAAGATTGGCGGCCTTATCGATTCTCTCACTCGAGATCCCAGAACAAAAAAGGTAACAGCTTAGAATCAGGCTTGGTTAGCACCCGAAAGTTCAAGCTGGTCTTTTGACTCCAAAAAATTAAATATGTGTAATCTTGTTGCATAAATTCTAAGTAATTGTTGAGATCAGAAATATTTTTCTTTTATCTCTGGAATACACATGTTAGGATCAGCTTAGCCTATGTCTTGGTACCGCTTTTCTATTCTTGTTTTGAAGAACCTTTGGATTAGCAGTTTGAATCTTTGAAATTAACTCTTCTATAGAACGTTGACTAAGTTTAATTGTTTAGAAGTTTGATTAGTCGTTATGCCGTGTTTGTGGTTTGACAAGGGCACTCTTCTGTGTTGAAGGGGGAGGTTGGAACTCCTTATGGTAAATGGGACCCTCGAAGCGGTTGTTACCGGCTTAAGGATAGCCACTACAAAGACGCCTTAGAATATTTTAAAGAAAGCAAAATCCACTACGAAGATGATACTCCAAATCTGCCTCCTTTCGAACAAATAAAGGTTCAAGATTGGGCTTTCTTCATATGGCAAGAATTCTTTCCACTTCACAACTTGCACAAAATTTATACACTATTAGTGTCCAAATGGCCCTGGTCGCAGGCTACAAAGAGGTTTTCACTTAATGACTTCGACCGAGCGGTTTTGTGCAACTGACAAGCAAAGTTCGCTCCCACGGTCCGCTCCACCACATTCTCCATCCGAGGTCTCGTTTTGAAACGTCATTTATGCCGAGTCTCTTTAACTGCCTTGCATATTGGTTTGTACCCATAATATCAGCAATCATCAAGCGACCTCCTGGGCGTAAAACGCGAATTGCTTCTTCAATTGCCTTGTCACGTTTGTCTCCCTCGACGTTATGAATCGCAAGATTTGAGGTTACGAGGTCAAAGCTTTCGTCCTCAAAAGGTAGGGAGGTCATGTCGGCAGTGCTAAGCTCCACGCGGTCAGCAACCCCCTCCAGCAATGCGTTCCGTTTGGTTGCCTCGATTGAATTTCCAGATTGCTCACTCCTCTTCCAGAGGTCAATTCCCACAGCCTGACCGGTTGACAAATGCTGCGCCGCCATCAACAATACTGCTCCACGGCCACAACCAACGTCCAGAACCTCTTCATCACCTTGAAGCCTAAGCTCATCAAGAACCCTTCCCCAAACAACAAACTTGCCCCAACGCGAAACATACCAACCGGACCCCCCAAACCAAAGCAATACAGCTGCCCCAATGAATGGCCAGACAGATTCAAAAAGAACTCCACTCACCACGCTAACAGCAATCAACAACCCCCAAATTACCAACAAATACGGGGCATCGAATCCGTAAGATCCACGACGTTTAACTTTGGTAAATGTCATTTTGATCCGCCTTCGCCAAATATTTTCTATTGATTCCACTTCTTATTAGTATACAGTTGCGCTAATGTAAGAAGCAACTATCAAGATTTGCAACTACGAAAATGCCTATTGAGTACCAGTTTTAGAAACTGAAGATTTCAACTGAAAAGAACTAAAAACAGCTTAAGCAGTCTATTAGTCAGGTGCATTCAGTTGGAGGCAAAGGTCAAAGTTACAAAGGAAGGAATCGTTATTCCAGAAGAGCTTTTCAAGGAAATGGTCGGCACTTACATTAAGATGGAGCAGATACTTGCAAAGTTTGAGACGCTTGCAGATGAAAAAACATTGAAAGCTATTGAGGAAAGCAAAAAGCAGGTGGCTAAGGGACAGTACGTTGAGTGCTCGATTAATGACCTGGAAAAAGTTTTGAAATAACATGCCCTACACCGCGAGATTCTCCAAAGCGTTTCTCTCAGCGTTAGCCCATTCATTCTTGCAAAAAACTCAGCCTTTCTTTAACCTCTGCAATGGTTATCTCGAACGCGGGCAGTTCCTTTGTAAGATACAGTAATCCTTTTTCCCAAAATGCTCGCGCCTCGCTTAATCTTTTCTCATCAAACAACAAACTTGGCTCGTATTCTATATCAATCAATTCACATTTCCTTTTCACGAGGCTCTTAATCTCTGCATCTTTGAATTGGGTTTCTTTCAGCAATCTCCACACGTCATAGTAATCACGCGAATATCCCCTTTGCATAATGCTCCTGATTTTCTCTGCAAGAATCTCCTTCAGGGAATAAACTAGAATCTCAAACTCTGACAAATCCGAATAGTTGGTCCTGATGAGGCAGCGTTCAAGTTTCAACACCATTTTTTCCTTCAAACTAATGTCATGCTTGATTCTATTCATAAAATTCAGCGGTCCCACAAACTGGACATTAGCTATTATCGACCCTGCCGTCGGATGGAATGATTCAAATGAATAGTTAATTCCACTTTCAACGCGAAGCTCCTCAAGTACTCGCTGCATAGCTCCTCTTATTTCCTCAGATTCCCGAGCTTCGACAACGGTAAAGTCTAAATACTCTGAAAATCTCCAAGTTTGCGGAAAATACGCCTTTCTAATTGCTGTGCCTCCCTTCAGAACAAAATCGTTCCGTAAATCACTATTAACTAAATAGACTCCCTTCAATAACCACGTGAGAACATAATCTTTCTCCACAACACCCGCCGCAAGCTTTTCTTCTCTTGCAATTCTCCTTATCTGCTCTGCCGAAATCAAAAGCTCCGCCTCAATTCTTCAAGAGCTTCTATAGAGATATTTACCAAAAGGTTCCAACGCGTATTGTAAACCCCAGTTTTGGGGAGTGTGGGATCAAGAGCCGACATTCCAGGCGAAATCATTGCGCGCATCATTGAAAGAATTTCAGACTCTGCATTCAACTCAAGACTCTCAACTAAATATCCAAGTCTCTTAACGACCGCGGTGTTTCCCATTCTTTCTGCACAACTCACAATCCTTCTCATTGAAACCTTTCGCTCAGCGTTCAACAGAGACTTCGCCACTTCAAGCACGCCTCCACAGTACTCAGGATGATCCAATGCATCCGCAAGTGTTTTTTCATGGTTCGAAACATTAACTTTGTATGTGCCGACAGTTGTCGGTTCGAACCCGAAAAATTTTCTTTTGATTAATGTAACAAAATTGTACTTGACGTTCAGAACTTCTTTGTTCTTAATCCTTTGCGTAGTTGCCACAAAGACGCTGAACGGGGTTTGTTCAGTGAATCCATGAAAATTGAGGGCACTCCAATATGCTATGTAATATGGTGAAACAAGGTACGACGCGATAACAAACTCGTGCTCAGTATACTGCGATTTAGTTCCTGCACTCAAAGGAACTATGAGGTAAACGCCTCTTCGAAGAACAATCACCCACTTCTTTCTCGCTAAGTTGTTAGCAAGCACCTTCGCATACGTGTACGGGCACTTCAGCTCCGCTATAACATCTTCTAATTTGAAGATTGTCTTGTCCTTCTCCGACAGAGATGACAGCAGCACACTCTCGTTTCTGCTAAGTCCCGCCCTTACATTTTCTGTAACGTTTGCGTCTTCCACACTTACCAACAATACACAAAATACAATAAACCAATTTATAAAGATCTTGGTGCCGTCTGCGAAATCTTCCCCGAAGGCACAGTCCCAATCCAAAGCATCATCGTGAGGTAGGCTTGTGAACACACAAATAGCCCTAAACAAAAAATCAAAAGCTGAAAGGCCGCAAAATCAGGGTAGATAAATGACCGCATAAACAACCATCTAACCCGACAAGCTATCTCTACAGAAGCACGTTACTTTAGTTTCTTTACTGATTCATCATCATTTTCCATTCTTTTCCTGTTATGCCTAAAGAAAAGCCGAAACGACTTTGTCAAATCGTAATCTTCTACTTCATCAAATGGAACCCAACGCAGCTCCACGGCGTCGCTTGCAGCTTGAGCGGTCCCGTTTTTCACATGCACAAAGTAGTCGATTATTACGTAATGGTATTTTACTTTGCCCTTCTCATCCAAGTCAACGTTGCTAACCACGTCAATTAAGCGTGGGTTTTCAACGTCGAGGCCAGTTTCCTCTTTAGTCTCGCGGATAACTGCTTGCTCTGGGCTTTCGCCAAGCTCAACGAGGCCGCCTGGAATGGTCCATTTTCCTTTGCTTGGTTCGTTTCCCCGTTTTATGAGAGCAATCTTGCCTTCACGGATTATTACTGCGCCGATGCCTACGATTGGCTGGTCAGGGTACAACCGTTTCACGCTGGAGTCGCCTCTGCTAATTGTATTTGCTATTCGTATCTTAAAGCTTCTACGGGCTTAAGCTTAGATGCACGCCACGCTGGGTACAACGCGAAGATTACGCTGACTCCAACGCCGAAACCTAAAGCGCCCAAAAACACCTCCGGAGTCAACAGTGGCGTTACTCTGAACCCGTTTCCGCCGAAAGCTCCAGAAGCTAAAACCTTCGCAACAACGTTCGCTAAGACCCAGCCTAAAGCTATGCCCACAAATGCGCCGATTAAGCCGATTATAACTGATTCGCCAAGAAAAATGGTTAGTACGGTTCGGCTTTTCATCCCTAACGCTTTAAGTATGCCAATTTCGCGTGTGCGCTCAATCAACGAAACTATCATGATGTTCATTATTCCAATGCCCGCAACTAACAGGGAAATAGCAGCTATGCCACCGAGGAACAATTGTATCGTGCTGAAAACGGTTGAAAGCAAACTTAGAACCGCCGTTGAAGAAATAACAGAAACTTGACCGCCAAAATAATTAGTTATAGCCTTAGAAACATTTGTGATCGTGGCGTTATCGCTGCTTTTTAACTGAACGATTATCATGTCACATTGGTCTGTTCCGAAAAAGCTCTCAGCTTGGGTTAGAGGGATGTAAACGCCTGTATCTGAAGGTCCCCCGATGCCGAGGCCGCCGACTTTTTGAAGGACCGCTGAAACTTGCGCTGTGTAAGTTTCGTTTACCACAGGGAGCGTTGTACCGTTAGTCCATATGATGCCAATGTCGTCGCCTGCGCCGAAGAGTAGTGTGCCATTTTGCCCAGGATCATTTACGAGTGTTCCAACAACTGTCTCGTTGTCAGTAGGGCTCAACGGTATGGTTCCGGACGCAGCCACAAAAGTTTTGCTGTATTGCTGAGCGTACTGGTTAAAATTAACTCCGTAAATAGTAACTGAACTGTTGACGCCGCCAGCGTCAACATAGCCTGATCTTTGTATCACAGCGAACGAGCCAGCTATATCTGGCGACAAAGAGTCAATTTGTTGAGTATAATTGACGTACAAGTTGAAGCCAGAACTTGTGCTGGAACCCCCTAAATTGAAGCCTCGTCCGCCTGCACCAGCACCACCAACACCACTACCTCCGCTGGTGGCTTGTCCTAAAGCGCTTTGGCCTGGTGTAACAATTAACGTGTTGGTTGATAGTCCTTGTTGAAGCTGGGTAGTTATAGTTGCCTGCAAACCCTGAGTGATAGAGAGCAGCGCCACTATGGCGGCGATGCCAATGACTACGCCTAAAGTAGTTAATGCTGCTCTGAGCTTGCGGAGTTTAATTGCACTGAAAGAGTAACCGAAAATATCTACTGTTTTCATGGTTGGTTCACCACTTCGGATGTTATTTGACCATCAAACATTTGCGCAGTTCTTTTCGCTTCTCTAGCCAAATGCTGGTCATGAGTAACCATGATAATGCTAACGTTATTTTCAACATTCAACTTCTTGATTAAGCCGAGAACTTCGCTTGCCGTTTTGGAGTCAATGTTTCCAGTAGGCTCATCTAGCAGGAGAAATTTGGGGTTGTTTGCTAGAGCGCGTGCAATTGCGACGCGTTGCTGCTGTCCACCGCTCAGTTCAGCAGGCTTATGGTTAACTCGGTCTTTCAAGCCTACGGTTTCAAGAAGTTCTATTGCTCTTTTTCTTCTTTCTGCTTTATTCATATCAGCGATAGCCATTGATAATTCCACGTTGTCTTTCGCGGTTAATCTTGGTATTAAATTAAAAAATTGGAAAACAAAACCGATTCGCCTTCGCAAATCAGCTAGTTGATTATCGTTTAGCTTTGAGATGTCAACGCCGTCGATTAGCAGTGTGCCTGAGGTTGGCTTGTCTAATGCGCCGATTAGGTTCAGCATCGTTGATTTGCCGCTTCCGGATGGTCCGAGGATGGAAACGAAGTCTCCAGCTTCAACCTTCAGGTTTACTCCTCTGAGTGCCTCCACTGGGACTTTTCCAAGCATGTAAGTTTTCGTAAGGTTTACTGCTTCGACGAGTGTTGGCATAGCTTTTCACTCCATGTGCTTTCCGTCTGTTAGATAATGCGTGTATTTATTTATTCAGGTATTTACATGAAAGAACGACGCATATGGCTGTTACGACGATTGTAAAGATGCCAACGTATTCTAAAATTTGATCAACAAATTGCGTTTGATCTTGGTTAGTTTGCTGTATTGCCTAAGATTTAGCATTAACATTAGCGTTCACAAGGGATGGGGAAAATGAATTTAACTTATCACTGTACCCACGTTCTCGCCTCTCAACGCAGCCAAAATATTCTCAGGCTTAAAACCATTAACAACAATCAGCTTCAACCGCCGCCGCTTCAAAACCTTAACGGCTTCAGGATCAATAATCTGATGTATCCCAGCCTTATGCTTGCTATGCTCAAAAATCTCAGACAAATCATCAAAACCTAAACGATCAAGCTTAACCGCATCCGCATGCTTCCTAGGGTCTTTATCGTAAACACCCTCCTGGTCGGTGCCTTTAACCAGCAAATCCGCGTTCACCCGTTCAGCAACCAACGCTGCAACCGCATCAGTAGTAATCCCAGGCTTCAAACCGCCCATCACAACAATCTTTCCTTCACTTAGGCATTGAGCTGCATCATCAAGCGTCAAAGCAACCTTACTGCAACCAGCATCACCGAGCCTTTTGAGAAAAAGCTGAGCAAACAAACGCGAAACAGAAATAGCAACCTCATCCTGCGCCTGCATATCCAACCCCAAATCTTTCGCTATCCGAATGAATTCTCTCGCCAATGCTCCACCGCCAAGCACCACGGCAACCTCGTGACCTTGAGACTTCACGGTTTTAATCAGGTCAGCATATTTGCTCATTAATTCAGTATTAACTGGTGACGCTACTACTGAGCCGCCTATCCTCACAACGATACGCACGATTAATCCATCCTCACTCGCTTACAATACCACTTTAAATTTAAAGTGTGTATTAAGGTAAATGTTTTTCTTTTCGGTTCTTCGTTATTGTTCATCCCCTAAACAACTTATGGGTTGCCCGTTTCTTGGAATTTGCTCGTTGTTAATGATAATGAACTATTTTTCTTCTTTCCAGAAATTATAAGGTCAAATCCATATACGTTTTGTTTCTGTTATACAATCAAAATGTGGATCATCTGAGATTATTCTTGCATGGTTTAATATTGCTGTTGCAGCGATAATGCAGTCACCCATAGGCAAGTTCTTGTATTGACACTTGTATAAACCCGCTTGCTGAGCAATTGACGGAGTTAAATTTTGTATTTCAATGCCGCTTTGAATTAGGGCTTGATAGCGACTTCCCGCCATGTCCTTTCCTCTTATCTCGCAGGTAATTTGGATTATTTCTGCAATCACTATTGTTGGTAGTATGCCTTCATTTTTTGCGATAAGGTTTTTCAGCTTTCTATTTGTCTTCCCTTTTGTTTCGTTATCGGTGGAATAGAAATATTCTCTTAAAAATCTTGTATCTATGACTTCTTTCAAGTTAGTATTCTTCTCTGAGCTTATCGATTTTTTTATTTATTTCTTCGGGTGTTCCGTATCCTGCATCGATTCCCGCCATGTCCTCAAGTTTTGGTATGGGCTTGAATAGTATTCCTTTTTCTGTGAGTTGCACGAGTAGTCGGTCGCCTTCTTTGATTCCGCACTGTTTCCTAATCTCCACAGGAATGGTAGTCTGTCCCCTTCTCGTAACCTTTACTATGATAGCTTCTACTATGGTTTCCATATTTTTCGCTCAACATTAAAAAATCGTCCTACCCTAAAAAACTTTCCTATCTATTATAAAAAATAGGAGTATTTCGAGTGTTCGTTATTGTTCATCCAGTAAACAACTTGGTTGCCCGTTTCTTGGAATTTCTTGTTATTGATGATGAAGTATTTTTCTTCTTTTCAGAAATCATAAGGCCTAGGCGTAAATTGAGCTTTAAATATCAAATATTGACCTACAGGTTATAAAAGCCATTTAAAGACAAAAAATCTAGCCTAAATACACACAAGTTAAAAATCTTTAATACCCCAACAGCAGTAAAGACAAAGCCCTAAAGATGAAACAAGATGGCATTTACCGAAACCTTTACAGTTGAAGCATTGGCGCCTTTCAACTTTGATTTAACCGCTCAAATATTCCAAAGCAGCGACAAGCAAATCCGAACCTACGCAAACGGCAAATTCCACCAAGTGCTAAGAATCAACGGCAACCTTGTTTTAGTTAACCTAACTTCTAGGGGAACCATTCAAAAGCCGAAATTAAACATTGAATTAAAATCAAACACTACCATAAATGCGCAAGTTAAGCGAGAAATCCAAGAAACACTCAAATTTATCTTCAATTTAGACTTCGACCTAAGCGCTTTTTATAACGAAGTAAAAAACGACCGTACAATATACCAGATAACCCAGCAGTTATACGGATTAAAGAACCCGACAACCCCGACTGTTTTCGAAGCCTTGGTTGATTCTATTGTTGAGCAACAAATCTCTATCAAAGTAGCGCATACCATTGAAGAAAGGTTAATCAAGAAATTCGGCGAAACCCTCGTTTTAGACGGCGAAGCATACTATGCGCATCCAACGCCGCAAAACTTAGCTTGCGCGAGCATTGACGAAATACGCAACTGCGGGTTAAGCCAGCGAAAAGCCGAGTACATCCAAGAAGCAGCCAAACTGATAGTGAATGGCAAATTGGACCTTGAGCAGCTAAAACTCCACAGAAGCCCCGAGCAAATCATCGCTGAACTCGATGAAATAAGAGGGATAGGGATATGGACCGCTGAGTTAACTATGCTGAGGGGAATGCAGAAACTGGATGCTTTGCCAGCTGACGATTTTGGGATAAGACGTGTGATTTCCACGTATTATTGCGGTGGAAGACCCATTAAGGCGGCAGAGGCACGGGAAATAGCTAAGGCATGGGGACAGTGGAAAGGGCTGGCGGCGTTCTACTTGATAATTGCTGAAGTTAAAGACATCAGAGTCTAGTGTAACGCATGTTTTTTTTGGTTTATCCTATTCTACATGCGAATGTTGTTTCATGTTTGGAGCCTAATAGACGCATCTAGCAAGACGCTGAGTTTTTTTGTGCATTTTACGTTTTCCTCTGCCCTGCTAAACCTTTGAATTAAGCCCTAAACAAAAAAAGCAACCCAAAACACGCCCTAACCCTAAACCGCCTACCCTATAGACCTACCTGCTATTTGTGACAAAATTCAACAACAAAAAGCTAAAAAATATCGCTCAATGAATTAGCCTGTTAATCGTTTTTTCATCAGGTTAATGCTGACTATAAAGAAGAATACTGCAACTGCTATTATCCATGCCAAGCTTATGAGCAGCAGGATTTCGGGGTTTAATCCGAGGATTGGTTCAACATGAGTCGTAACAACTGCTCTAGTTATGTTAACTACATGAGTTAGAGGCAAAACCGCCATGGCTGCTACTTGTGCCGCATAAGGCAACGATGTCAACGGAAAGAACGTGCCGCTTAGAAAGAACATCGGCGTCAGAAAAAGGAATGAGGGAAAATTAAAAAAGTCGATGTTTGGCGCTATGGCTGTAAAGCACATTGCGATAGAACCGAACATTAATCCGCCAAAGAACGCAAATGGCACAACCAACAGAAACAGCGGGCTTTTAATCAACCCGAAAATTGCAATCACAGCCAACACAATAGTCGCGTTTATTGTTGAGCGGGTTGCTCCCCAAAGAAGTTCTCCTGTCACGACTTCTTCAACGCTTACAGGCGTGGCTACTATGGCGTCGAAGGTTTTTTGGTAGTACATGCGCACGAAAGAGGCAAATGTGCACTCAAAAAATGCGCCATTCATAATTGCAATCGCCACCAATGCAGGCGCTATGAAATCGATGTAGGGTTGACCCTGAATGCTTGGGATGAAACCGCCTAGGCCAAAGCCAAAAGCGACCAAGTACAATATAGGTTCAAGAAGTGAAGGCAGAAAATTAACTTTTATGGTTTTCCTGAACACGTCAAAGTTTCGCTGCCAAACCTTCCAAACTCTGTAGGTTAATTTTGGCATGGTGAAGTGTGCTGGAGACTTGCGAAGGTTAGGACTACTCATTCCTCTCTAAGTCCCCTTCCTGTTAGTTTAAGGAAAACATCCTCAAGGTTAGCGGTACGTATAGTCACGTTCTGCATCGGGTGATCCTTTAAGAAGCCTTCAAAGACGCCATGGGGTTTATCCGTGAAGATTTGCAATCGGTCCCCTAACCTTTCAAAGTCCGCGCCTGGAAAAGCCTCCTTTAAAGTTGGGAGAAGTTTCTCGTCATAATCAAGTTCCAGAACCTCTTCGCCGACGTGCTTCTTTACTAGTTCAGCAGGCTTGCCTTCCTCGATAATTTTTCCTCTGTCAATAATCAGTATCCTATCACATAAGACAGCGGCTTCATCCATATAATGCGTAGTTAAAATTATGGTAACCTGCTTCTTCTTTAAATTCCGCACCTCATCCCAAGCCAAATGCCTTGCCTGAGGATCTAACCCTGTGGTAGGCTCATCTAAGAGGAGAATTTGCGGTTGATTAAGCAGCGCCCTTGCAAAGATCAGGCGGCGCTTCATGCCCGTTGACAGCGCGGCTATGGGCACTTCTCTTTTTTCTTCCAACTGGAAAAATTTTAGTTGTTCATTGGCTCGTTTTAAGGCTTCATCCTTTGGGATATCGAAATAACGCGCATAAACTGTGAGGTTTTTTATGGCTGTGAAGTCTGGGTCTAAATTGTCCTCTTGCGGCGCGACGCCAACGATGCTTTTTATTTCTCTGCACTGTGTGTTGACGCTAAACCCTGCAAGCTTTAATTCGCCTGACGTTGGAGGCAGAAAACAATACATCATGCGGACAGTAGTGGTTTTGCCTGCGCCGTTGGGTCCTAAGAAGCCTACGCATTCGCCTTTATTCACTTTGAAGTCTATGTGGTCTACCGCTGTGAAATCATCAAATTTCTTTGTTAACTGCTTCGCCTCGATTAGAACTTCTTGAGAACACATAAATAATCAAAAATATTGTCACAGCCAGTAACTTAAAACTAACTCTTTCAATATTCTGCCGCTTTGGAGTTTAGAGTTTGCCAGAAAACGTTAAAGTAAGCGTTAAAGTGGAAACTGAAGCAAGAAAAGTTGTTGCTGACTCCTCTTACATAAATCGCATCATGTACAATTTGGTTAATAATGCTGTTCAAGCCATGCCGAAAGGTGGCAAACTTGCCATACATGCTTACAAAGAAGCGAACGATGTCGTCATAACTGTTAAGGATACGGGCGTTGGTATTCCTGAAGGGGTAAAAAGCAAGTTGTTTACGCCAATGTTTACAACTAAAGCGAAGGGTCAAGGCTTCGGCTTAGCAGTAATAAAGCGCGTATGACTGAAGCACTAGGAGGCACCGTCTCTTTTGAGAGCCAAGAAGGCAAAGGAACTACCTTCAGGGTACGTTTGCCCCCCCCCCCCCAAAGAGATAAACGGTAAATTGGTCTTCAAAAAATGAATTAGCCTTTGACGCAAGAATTTAATGTACCTTTACCGCAAGTTAAATCGGATTCTGGTGGTGGCTTAAAGAACATATTCTCGAAGTGAAGTTCCATCCATCCACTCGCTTCTCGACCTTTTCTGGTTTGAAGCTTGATCTATTTATGGTAAGATGCCATTAAACATACTCTGCTATCTTGCCTGAAACAAATAACAATTCAAATAAGCTAACTTAAACTAATACAGGCTGCTTTGGAAGCTTCAACATAATATAAATAGTTGTTGTTATATGTTGTTATATAGTGCTCTTTATGGCTTCAGATTTTTTAGAGGCGGTCGAAGAGGCTTTTTTAATTAAAACAGGCGCCTTAGACCAAATCACAGATGCCATAATAACAGTTGATAATGAAGACAGGCTTATTTATCTAAACAAAGCCGCTGCAGAACAATACGCTATAGATAAAAACAAAGCCCTTGGCTTAAAACTAAAAGCCCTATATCGACAGTTATGGTTTACGCCCGACGCTGAACAGGAAGCTGCTTTGTCTTTAAAAGAGAAAGGCTTCTATCAAGGCACTAACGTTCACGTTAGACCCAAAGGCCAAAAGGCTGTTATTGAATCTGTTGTTACTGTGCTTAAAGACAAATCAGGCAACAAAGTTGGCTTAATGTCTATAATGCGTGATATTACCGATAGAGTAAACGTAGCAGATTGGCTAGTTGAAAGCAATCAGCGACTAAACTATGCAATTGAAGCTTCTGGAATGATGATATATGAAATTGATCCTAAAACCAACAAAATTTTCATCGTCCGTGGCTTAGAAGGACTTCTTGGATACTTACCTGAAGAGGTACAATATAGTGTTGATTGGTGGATAAACCAAATCTTACCTGAAGATGTTCCTAAAGCTATAGAACAATTCTACCCTACAAAAAAAAACTTGGATAACATCGTAAATGAGTATCATATTCGCCATAAAAAAGGCAACTATATTGTTGTTCGGGGCATAGCAAAAATTATAAAGGATACGACAGGAAAACGTGTGCGCATTATTGGTGGTATGCAAGATATTACCCAGTACAAAGAAATGCAAGCTAAGCTTGAAGAATACTCTAAGAATCTTGAGGGTTTAGTTGAAGAAAAAACTAAGCAGCTCACAAATGCACAAGTTAAGCTTGAAGAATACTCTAAGAATTTAGAGAAGTTAGTTGAAGAGCGAACTAGGCAGCTTCAAGATAAAGAACGCCTTGCAACTATTGGTCAAATCGCAGGCATGGTTGGGCATGATATTCGTAATCCACTGCAGGCTATTACTAATGAAATATTCATAGTTAAAGAAACCATTACTAATGCGACTGCTGAGAAAAATAAAAAGGAAAAACTTGAAAGTCTTGGTTTAATTGAAGAACAAACCGATTATATTAGCAAAATAGTTTCTGATTTACAAGATTACTCTAGACCATTAAGACCTGAGATTACTGAAGTTGACTTGTCTGATTTGATTACTAGTGTTCTTTTAACAATTAATATTCCAGACAAAATAGACCTAAAAATAGACGCTAAAAGCTTTCCAAAAATAAAAACTGACCCAACCTTGATCAGGCGTGTATTAACGAATTTAACTAACAATGCTCTGCAAGCAATGCCTGATGGAGGAAAAGTAGAAATAGCAGCGTTGGAAAAAGAAAACCAAGTAATAATAACAGTAGCAGATACTGGTAAAGGCATACCTGAAGAAATCAAACCCAAACTTTTCACGCCTTTATTTACTACTAAATCGAAAGGACAAGGCTTAGGATTAGCAGTAACTAAACGTCTAATTGAGGCACTAGGCGGAACCATAACTTTTGAAAGCCAAGAAGGAAAAGGAACAAAATTTATCTTGAGTTTGCCCCCAAATAATTAAACGGTAAATGGACCTTCAAGTAAGAAGTACATGCTTGCCACATTTTTATAAGCAACACAACATACTTTTTTTTCAATCCTATTGCAAAAAACCCTATTGCAAAAAGTTTAAAATTATCAATATCTACAACCTCTAAGGTTGCCGTTTAGAACCGCTTTTCCATATATAGCAAAACCTTGAAAAAACTGGTTTAAAGGTTTAAAGGCGAATTTGCCTTAAGCTACAATAGGCGATTGCCTGTGAAAATTACTTTTTGGCTCCTAGACATTAACCCCAAAATAGAAAATGGTACAGCTGACTTGTGGCTTTGGGGAATTGATTCAAAGGGAAACCGAGTGCTCGTTATTGACAGAAACTTTACTGCTTATTTTTACGCTGTGGTCAAAGAAGGATTTGACCCGTCGAAAACTGCAAAGGAAATCATGAGCGCTTACCCGTCATCAATAGTGAACTTGGAAGTTGTAGAGCGCAGGTTCTTCGGCAAACCTGTGCAGGCAATAAAAGTTTACTGTAAAGTTGCAATCGAAACAGGGAAGCTTGCAAAGGCGCTTCGAGGGCTCGAAGGGGTCAAAGAATGCCTCGAAGATGATATTCGCATTTCAATGCGGTACCTAATCGACAATAACGTGGCTCCCTGCGCATGGCACGAAGTGGAGGCTGAGGAAGAAGAAAACAGATTAGGCGTAAGGGCGGATAAGGTTTATGCTGCAAGGTCTATTCCAAAACAACTCGGTAGCGTAGATAAGCCTCCGCTTAGAATCCTTAGTTTCTCAATGATTAGTTATAGTCGGGAAGGCTCACCTAAACCGGACAGAAATCCTGTAGTAATAATATCCACTGTTGCAAGCACCGGCGAAGAAAAGCAGTTCCTTGCAGACGACGACAAAAATGATAAGCCTATCCTTCAACAGTTTGTTGCGTACGTTTGCCAGTTTGACCCTGATATCATCGTTAGCTTCGGCGCTAACACTCGAGATTGGGATTACTTAATAAAGAGAAGCCACAGGCTTGAAAGAACGTTTGATGTTGACCGGGGAAGAAAGGAGCCGCATACCAGCATTTACGGTCACGTGTCGTTTACGGGCATGGCTAACGTGGACCTTGCCGATTTTATGGATGTTTTTCCAGAAGTGAAGGTTAAGACACTTTCCAACTTAGCTTACTACTTAGGCATAATGAAAAACGCATCAGGCATTGAAATTGAGGATGTTGAATTCGCCGATTACTGGGAAAACCAGCAGAAAAGAGAAGCGCTTAAACAATTCAGCCTAAACAATGCTCGCAAAATCCAAGGCTCGGCAAAGTTGCTGTTGGATTTCGCAATGCAGCTATCCAGTCTAGTTAGCTTACCGTTGGACCATGTTATGACTGCAGCGGTGGGCTTTAGGGTCGAATGGTTTCTTATTAAGCAGACACGCAAACTCGGTGAACTCATTCCCAGACGGGTAGAGCAGCCGTATCGGCCTTACGCTGGTGGGTTAGTGCTTAAACCAAAACCTGGATTGCACGATAACATTGCGGTTTTAGACTTCAAATCAATGTACCCCAACATCATGATACGATACAACCTGTCGCCTGACACCTACGTTGCACCCGATGAGCCTGAACCGCCAAGCGGAGTTTACGAAGCGCCCGAAGTAAAGCACCGATTCCGCAAAGCACCGCCCGGATTCTACAAGGAAGCATTAACCTACCTAATAGAAGTAAGAAACAAAATACGCTTAGAAATGAAGGCTTTAAGCCCCAGCACGGTTGAATACAGCATTTTAGATGCAAGGCAAAAAGCGGTAAAAGTCATAACAAACGCTGCCTATGGGTACGCTGGCTGGGTCGGCGCAAGATGGTACATTAAACCAGTAGCTGAAGCAGCTTCCGCTTGGGGTAGACACACCATTTTAACCGCTACCCGTTTAGCTGAAGACAAAGGCTTAACGATTATTTACGGTGACACTGACAGCCTCTTCTTAACCAACGACGAAAAGAAACTGGTTGAGCTCAAAGCTGAGATTAAAGAGAATTTAGGCTTAGAAGTAGAAGTCGGCGAGGTCTACAAACACATTTTCTTCACAGAAGCAAAAAAACGGTATGCAGGACTGAGGCTTGACGGCACCTTAGACATTGTCGGGTTAGAAGTGATTCGAGGGGATTGGGCTGAAGTAGCTAAAAAAGTGCAAGAACACGTTCTCGAAATAATTCTAAAAGAGCAGTCGCCTGCGAAGGCAATTGACTACGTGCGCACCGTGATAGAAGAGCTAAAGCAAAGGAAAGTCCCGTTCCGCGACCTAATAATTTGGAAAACACTAACAAAGCCGCCGGAACAGTACGCTATTAAGGCTCCGCATGTGGAAGCGGCAAAAATGCTAATAGAAAAGGGCTGGCGCCTAACAGGCGGCGACAAAGTAGGCTTTGTCATACTGGCAGGTAAAGGACGATTTTACAACCGCGTGAAACCTTACGTTTTCGCCAAGTACGATGAAGTAGACGCTGACTACTACGTAACCAATCAAGTGGTTCCTGCAGCAGCAAGAATACTAGGCTTTTTCGGCGTAACGGAAAAAGAACTAATAAGTGAAAAGAAAGAAAGTGAAGAAGTCAGAAGCCTGACTGATTACCTTTAGGCTTGAGCGATTGCGTCTTGGAAAGTTACCAATTCAACGTTTAGGGCTGGCTTTACCGCTTCTGAAATTCGCGAAGCAACTATGCGTCTAATGTTTTTCTCGCCTGCGATATCAACGATTCTCTGCGTGATGATGCCGTCAAAAACCACTGTGTCAACGCCGCTTACTTGCTGTAGCTTTTCTGCTAATTGGCTTACTGGCAAACGCTCAATCAACTCGAACTTGTCATTCAGCAAAACTGCTTCAAGTGTGCCCAGCAACGCTTTTGCAGCGTGGCTTATGGGCTCTGGAACTTCAACTGCGATGTGCTGCGGCTCAGGCTTTTTAGGAGGTTTACCTGATGCCTCGGCGATTGGAACCTTTGCTTCCAGGGCTTCAGCGACTTCTTTGCAGTTGCATTCCTCGATTTCTTTGCCTCTTGGAGCACGACCAACAAACTTGACATTTGTAACTTGCTGTAACTCTTTTAGTATTAGGTCGCCGCCTCGGTCGCCGTCAAGCAAGGCAGTTGCTGTTTTCTCTTTAGATAGCTTCTTTATTGATTCAGGAACTTTGGCGCCTTCAAGGGCAACAGTATTGAAAATTCCGCAGCGCATTAGATTGATTATGTCAGCGCGTCCTTCAACGACAATGATTTCTTTAGCGCTTTCTAAGCCTGGACCAGCGGGCAAGTCCTCTGGACCGTACTTTTCGACTTTGCCGATTTTCATTGTATCAGAGATTTCTTTGTAAACTTCATCTATGCTTGGCAGTGACTCAATAGTCCATTTATGCAGGATTTCTTTTGCTCGGTCAATGATTATTTTTCTACGTGCTTCACGAATGTCTTCGATTTTTTCTAAGCTAACTTTGGCTGAGCATGGACCGACACGGTTGATGCTTTCTATACTTGCGGCAATCAGCGCTGTTGAAACCCTATCTAAACTAGTTGGAATAGTTATTGATCCAGTGGTTTTGTCATTTTTTGAGTGTAGGTCGATTTCGATTCTTCCGATGCGGCCTGTTTTCTGTAGTTCTCTTAAGTCAAGTTCAGGTCCAAAAAGTCCTTCTGTTTGACCGAAAACTGCGCCTATCACATCGGGTTTTTCTACTACACCTTCAATTTCAAATCTGGCGGATATAACGTACTTTATCGTAAATGTTTGGGATGTTCCCGTAAATATGCACTTCCTATTTGTAAGTTTATTTGATTATGTAAATCACATTAGAGCGAGTGTTTCCCGCAATGATGAGATTTTTTAATTCTTTATTAGTTTGATACAATTTAGGCGCATTCTATTTAATATAATTATCGTATTCTGGATATGTATCCCGCGCCTTCATTCCCCTTTTTCTTTTTTTGTTTTTCCTATTTTTTCAGCCTGAAATTTTTCAAGTGATTGTTACGGCTGAGAATTATTCTCTTTTTGATTATCCTTCTGAGCGTGAAGCCACACCAAACAATTCCATTTTTTGGAAAGTTTTCTGGTCAAGGGATTCTTGTAACGACTTCGTTGGTTGCAAGAAAACTGCTGTTCTATCGTGGAAGTGTTTAGGGAATGTTTTGATCTTTTTCCATTTGCTATGTGGTACGTTATCATGACGATGTATAATTCCCCGTACATGTCTCTGCTCCCAGTGGTAAGAATACTTTCCAGATGCTGACAGCCAAACATCGATAAAAGTGTCATCAATCAAGAAAACTCGAAGCCTTTCAATTGAGCCTGAGGGACTAAAACGAAGATGAACGTCAATAACTATATCAGAAAACACGGCATAAATAAGGTCAATAATCCGATTGAACAGCGCTTCCAAATTTGAATCGTTAGGCATGTTTGAGAGCCACTAACTCTTTTTTAATCTTCTTGGCGCGTTCCTCTAAGTTTTCCAAGACGATTAGGTCTTCCCATGCTGGGTGCTCATCAATAGTTCCTTTCTCAATCTTCTTTTCCAGTTCTGCAGCACTTTTAACCTCATACCGCGTCTTTATTTCAGCGATGTCAGCAAAACAAGCCCTCAACTGCGCCTCAAGCAACTCTTCTAATCCCTTTCTTACTAGTTCTTTCGGTGGAACACCCAAAACCTTGGAAAGTCTCTCAACGATTGCCTCGTTTTCAACCATGCCAACCACTTACGGAACAATAATATGCAGGTAACGGTATTAACTCTCTCGGCTTAAAGAGCTGTAAGTAAAGATGGAAATTGCAGTTGACAATTACGTGAAGGGGAAGACATCCTTAGAGAAATCTTCCGAGATAGCTGGAGTTTCGCTTTGGAGTTTTCTGGATGAACTCAGAAAAAGAAATGTTGCCTTAAAGTATTCATTCGCCGATGCAGAGAGTGAAATACGCAAGGTAATAGAAAAATCCCGTTTAAGAAAAACATAATCTGCAGGCATCGCCAATTAATAACGGAAAAGTTTGGTTTGGCGAATCGTCATCTTAACCAATGCGGCAAACTAAAATTATTCAGGAAGAGGAGGAGAGAGAATGGGTCGCATTTTTCGGTTAACTGATGATCCGCCAAACGAACTGCGCGGGTTTTCATACGCATACGTATCAAACTCAGGAGAAAATAAAAGAATATGTTGTTGCATCATGGAGCCCACATTTCAGGCGCTTAGCTTTAAGCAGAATGCCGTATAGAAGCGCTTGTCCCTCGTTTTGCTGACAAAAATGCCAAGCTAAAAGTATCCCCCTTCCCCTCCCTCTCCTTAAAGTTTTTAGACCCATTTTCACTAGCCAAAAACTAGCCTGCCCCTTTTAGGACTTAACCCTTCACCTTATATAATAATACCAACAAAAGGTAGATACTCAGACTAAGGCGACTGACATGAGCTTACGCTTAAACCCTGAATACCAAAAATTGCTGCCGAAAATGTCTGAGGAAGAGTTTGCCGAGCTCAAAGCATCCATGCAGGCGGAAGGCCAACATTACCCGATAATAGTAAACGAGGACTTAGAAATTTTAGATGGACACCACAGGTACCGCGCATGCACCGAACTTGGCATTGAACCAGATTTTGAAGTGCGCAAGTTTGAAGATAAACTGCTTGAAAAAAAATTCGTTATCGAAGTAAACCTTAGGCGTCGCCACCTGAACAATTTTCAGCTCGTAGAGTTAGCAGTGCCGCTGCTTGAGATTGAGAAAGCACTTGCAAAGAAACGGCAGGCAAAGGGCGGTAAAAACGGGCGAAACCAGCAGTTAGGGTTAGTGCCAGATGACGCTGAGCCCGAGTTTAAAGCTAAAGCAACTGAATTAGTAGCCAAGAAAGCGGGCGTTTCAACCCGAACCTTTGAAAGAGGAAAAAAAATACTGGAGAAAGCAAGTGAAGATGATAAGCAGAGGCTGCGTGAAGGGAAGGCTAGCATCGCCAAAGTTTACCAAGAAATCGCCTCAAGCGGAAACACGCAAATGAAAAAAGACGTTGCTGAGCAACCAGTTCTAAAACAAGAGAGTCCACGTGACTTGCAGAATAAAGCGGAATTGTTGACGCTTTTGGAGCGTATGCTTAAGCAAGAATTGTTTTGTCCTTCATGCGGGAACTCAATGTTCGAATGCAGCAAATGCCATAAAACTTTGCAAGCATTATTGCAGTCCAAAAACTCCGAGAACGCTTCAGTTTAAGATTAAGAGGCAAAAAATACAGCTGTTCAGAGGAAAATGGTTTAAAAGAGAAAGCTGAAGCCAAAACTACTTCAACGTAACAACGTAATCCTTCACTTTTTGCGAGGCATCAGGCATTAAAGGTTGGCCATGCCCGCTGAGCAAAATGTCAAAATCAAACGTTGATATTCTCCTAATCGAATCCTTTGCTTTATCCATGTCCAACGTGAACTGTTCAGGCGAACCCGTAATCTTGCCATCCATAAACCTAATCGCGTCCCCGGCAAACATAACTTTTCTTTCGGCATCTAACAGTGAAATGCTTCCTTCAGAATGCTCAGGAGTATGAATAACAATCAACCTGCCGACTTTATCATTGTCTTTCAGCAGCAACTCAGGCTCAACTGGCGCAGCCTTAAAAACTGAGCCAAGAGCCTTAAACATTAAATTCTTGGGTTTAGGCGGCGCTTTCTTTCCAGCAACGTAATCCGCATCAAGTTCATGAACCGCTACCTTCGCATTTGTTAATTCCTTCATCTTCTTGGCGCTTCCAACATGGTCTATGTGAAAATGAGTTAACACTATAGTTGAGACATCTGTTGGCTTGCGACCTAAACCTTCAATATAATTTATTATTTTTTTGTCGTTTCGAGGTAAACCCGTATCAATTAAAATCAACTTATCTCCGTCTTCAACGAGGTAGACATTGGCGTTTATTCCTTCCACATGATGGATTCCTTCGACAATTTTCACACTAAACACTCCTAACACAAAATAAATTACTATGGCTTAAAAATGTATCACAAGTAAGCGATTGATTGCTAGCGTTCCTTTACGCTTTTCTTTTGCATTTAACCGCAAACGAAAGGGTCGCCTCAGCATGCGCACAAGGTTATTTAAATTGAGTTATTCATTATCAAACAAGTCCTAAAGCAGTGAGGGGCTTGAGGAACCATGAGATCGAATGCGAACAAGCTCAGGTGTCAAGCTAACAAAATTAAAACTACAAAGAAATTTGGGGGTAGGCAACGGATATCTCGACTTCTAGAATTGGCGATTCTCATTTCATGTCTTCTAATTCTTGTCGCCTGCTTCCACTCTGTATATGCACAGACAGTAGATACATCAGGTGATTTTAACCATGCACATAATACTTTATTGCCCGTCACCTCTGGACTAAGTACGCCATTATCTCCGCCTCGTAACGGCAATAATCGGATTATCAATCTATCTGCTTAGGAATAGCCAAAAGTTCAGGAAGCGGAAATGATGCTTAGAACATGCCTTTTGGTTGCACGAGCGGCTTTTCCAACGTCGCACGCTCAAGAAAAAACAACCGCACTTGATTTGATTATCATCAAGCTAAAAATCACAGCTTTTTTCATTGTTTATAAGCACAAATAATATAGCACTACAGATAGCAACAGTACTGCGTGAAGTAACATATGCAAAGGTCTTATTCACGATTACTCGGGGTCGTTGGAAAACCGAACACGGGAAAATCCACGTTTTTCAGCGCAGCAACTTTGGTAGCGGCAGAAATAGCCAATTATCCTTTCACCACAATTAAGCCTAACAGGGGAGTTGGCTACGTACGCACGCCTTGCGTTCATGAAGAATTCAAAGTGAAAGATAACCCTAAAAACTCATTATGCCTAGATGGCGTAAGGCTTGTTCCTGTAGAATTAATCGACATTGCAGGCATTGTTCCAGGCGCTTGGGAAGGACGCGGCTTAGGAAACCAGTTCCTAGACGAAATACGTAGAGCAGACGCGCTTATCCACATAGTTGACGCTTCAGGCGGAACAGACTGCGAAGGGCGCGTATGCAAACCTGGGGAACATGACCCGCTTGAGGACGTCAAGTTTCTTGAGCACGAAATAACCATGTGGATGGCGAGCATACTTAAAAAGGACTGGACAAAAATCGCGAGAACAGCTGAAGCAGACAAAAAAGGCATCTTTGGTCCCCTTGAAGAACGACTTAGCGGCTTAGGCATAAAACGCAGCCACATTTTTGAAGCAACAAAACGAACTGGCTTGAACGCTGATAAACCAACCGGCTGGAGTGACGATGACTTCTTAAAATTCGTTGATGTTCTAAGGCAAATTTCTAAGCCAATGCTGATAGTGGCAAACAAAATTGACCTGCCAACCGCCGAAGCGAATTTGGAGAGGATGAAGGAACTTGATTACATGGTTATTCCATGTTCGGCAGAAGCTGAACTTGCACTTAGGCGTGCTGCTGAAAAACAATTAATCGATTATAAGCCAGGCGACTGCAACTTTAAGATAACACAGCCGGAAAAACTATCCCAAGTCCAGATTAAGGCTTTGGAAGCTATACGTGAAAAAGTGCTCCAAAAAAAAGGCTCAACAGGCATCCAAGACGCCATTAACATGGCTTACTTTAAACTTCTCAACATGATAACCGTTTATCCTGTGGAAGATTTAGAGCACCTCTCTGACCATAACGGCAGAGTCTTGCCTGACGCTTACCTCATTCCAAAAGGAACAACCGCGCATCAGTTCGCTTACTTAATCCACACAGAACTTGGAGAAAGCTTCATCTACGCCATCGATGCTCGAGACAAAAGAAGAATCGGCGAAGACGCCATCCTCAAAGACAGAGACGTCATAAGCATCGTAAGTGCCAAAAAACGCGCCTAATCTATCCCTTTTTCGCTTTTTATTTTTTTAGTTTTTATGTGCCGAAGCGGCGTTTTCGGTCCTGGAAGGTTCTAATGGCTCTTAACAAGTCGATAAGTCGAAAATCGGGCCAGTTAACATCTAAGAAGAGAAGTTCACTGTAGGCGGCTTGCCAAAGCAAGAATCCGCTTAAGCGTTCTTCGCCTGAAGTGCGTATAATCATGTCAGGATCCTGCTTATCCATATGTGCAGTGTATAGGTACTTTTCAAAGGTGTTTTCGGTCACATCAGCTAACTCTAACTCGCCGCTTTTAACTTTCTCAGCAATAGCCTTAGCAGCATCAACGATTTCGGCTCTGCCCCCGTAAGCGAAGGCAAAGTTCCAGAAATATCTATCATAGCTTGCCGTTGCTTTCTCCACATCTTCAATGCTTTCCTGTAAACTTTTAGGCAGAAGGTTAACTCTGCCGATAACTTTCACATGAACCTTATCTCGATGTATACGCTCATCTTTTAGCAGCTTGCGGAATCTTTCCTCAGCAATCTGCATAATCTTTTGTACTTCATCCGATTTCCTAGAAAAGTTCTCTGTTGAAAAAGTATAGAGTGTTACATATTTGACATCAAGCATATGGCACCAATCTAAAAGCAGCTCAACTGTATCAGCACCATTCTTGTGACCCCACTTATCCTGCAGCAGCCAAGGGTCTTTTTCCTGCTCGTTTGCCCACCGCCTGTTGCCGTCTAAAATTATGGCGATATGCTCAGGTTTTACTCCGTCTCTAACCTGCAGCCATATCCATTTCTCATACAGTTTGTATGCGCCAATGGCAGAAAGCATTTTTTTAAGCACTAAACGTGACCTCGCATGTTAAACATTCTTCAAGGGATTTTTCTTTTCAACTTTACATTATAATTAAAGCTTTGACTGTTTCAATTAAATCTTGCCCCAATTCCAGATTAAAATACTGGCAAAAATTTTATTCTGAAACTTGGTTCTTATCGGGTTTTTTGAAGAAGCCTTTAGTTGACCTACTGACAATTAAAATTAGTAGCACAGAAGCAATGCCAATTAGAATACCTACCAATATTGTAAAAATGAACACCGAAAAATCATTGCTATTAAAACCAACTATTGGTTGCCCTCCTGGGCGGTATGTGTCGTAAATTACGTTTGCTGTTGCTTCAAGAATCCAACGGAACCATGCAACTGTAACTATCAAAGCAACATTCCGAAGTAATCTTGAGTCTCTTTCAAAGTATAAACGTACGCTTCGCCCGAAAAGAACGATGATTATACCCACCACCAGAAGGTCTTCGACACCCTTAATAAAGAAAGTAACTATCTTGGGAGTGACAGCTAGCCACCCAGCAAAGGCAGTGGGGTATGGTACCACGTTAATATTGACGTTTGCTATTCCGAGGTAAACGCTGACGGCGACGCACAAGATTCCGGCTAAAACCGTGTAATTTGAGATTTGCATCGGCATAGGCGGCGGAGAATATTCTTTTATCCACTTATAGAAGTCTTTAGCTGACCTGTCAACGCCAAAGCCCTTGATAAGTAAGAAACCGCCTAGAACAATTACAATGGCAATTCCGTAAAAGTCAATGGCGCCTCGGTAAACATAATTGTTGATAGCCCAAAGAACACCGAAAATAAAAACTAGTAATCCAGGCAAACCTAACGCCATTCGCGCGTACCTTGGATTATCTATTAATAATCGAATGTATTTTGTGAAGAGGGCAGCAGTCTCTTCGATTGATTCACTATGCTTTATTACTATCCGTCTGACCGATGACACGGGCACTCTGGATTCAATAAGAGGTAAAATTGCCTCGTCAGAATAACCATCACTAACCAGAATCACTTCGTTTGCATTAAAAGTATCGAGTAAATTATTTAATTCAGCAACCAATTTTCTGTCAGCGCTAACGCCGCCCAACTCAGAACCCGATATCGTAGCGACTTCAAAAATTTCCTGCGGTTGCTTTTCGTTTTGTAACCTGTCATAAAGCCGGACAGCTTCGAACATGGCGTTTGCATCTGGTTCTTCAGGGTCTTTTAAGGCTAAGGAAACTGCGCCGTCTAAGTTTGCGGTTCTTCCAAGAAGAGGCGTTTTTATTCCTGTCTTTACTTCTATATCGCCATCTCTATCGACGCATAGGATTAGGATACGCTTTTGCGTTTGTTCTTGCGTTTCCTTTTTAGCCATCTACATCTCTATTCCCTTAATACCGCCATTTAACTTTAATCTTGCGCTTGCTCATCATCTTCAGTGTCGCCGCCCATGACAAGTTGAAACTCATTCCAACTTAATTTTTCGCCCTTCTGCAGCTTATCCCTCGCTTCAGCTCCAAGCTTATCTTTAATAGCCTGCTGTTTTTCTTTATCAGCGTGCTCTTTTTCTTTAAAAGCCTGCTGAGCCGCCATTCTCCTAACTTTATCTTCTTCTCTCATGGAAGCTCTTAAACCTCGTAATTGCCCGGTCAATTCCGCGATTTTCACTTGAAAAAGAAGAATGTCCTCCTTTGTTTTAATGTAAGCTTGATGTAGGCTATCAGCTTGAGCTTTGGTTATTTTCGCGGCGTTTACTTTTTCAATCATTTGTGAATGTATTTCTTGGCTTTTTTTGACTAAATCAGTTAATTCCTTATGAAAGATGTCAGCTTGAGCTTCAAGGGTTTGGCGTTGGGTTAGTAAGTCCTTGATTTTTTTGTATTTAAGGTCTATTTTTTTGTAACTGCTAAGTAGAATTTCAAGCTGCTTGACGTTCTCAATTAGCCCTTTTTCCTCTTGCAAATCAAGAGAAGTTGTCTGAATCTTCCATTCAATGGCTTCAAGCTCTTCTTGCAAGTCCTGCTGCCTCTCGCGTGGTACTTTCTTTTTGAGTTCAGAGATTTTTTCTTTTATGGCGTTTATTTCCTCGGTGATTGGTGTAGTTTTAGCTCTGATGTCGTCTCTTTGCTGTTTTAGCATCTTAACTTTTTCATTTATACTGTCGCGCTCGGTTTTCAACTCGTCAATTTCTTGGTGGGTTTTCTTTACTTGGTCGTTCAACTGGTTTCTCTGTTCGATATGCTTTTTGATTTGAGCGTCTGCTGTATTAGCTTGGTCTCTTAGTTTTTCAATTTGCTGATTTATGTCTTCTATTTTAATGGGTTTTTGTTGCTCTGACATGTGCGTTAGCCTCTAGTACTGTTGAAGCTAATGAGCATTGGTGCGTAAGCATTTATAATGATTTTCTGTACAAAATATGTAGTTTGACATGGTAAACAGCCGCCTTTAGATTATAATTTTTAAATATAGGGTGGCACAATGGTTTGGTGAGATGGTAGAGTTATGTCGTTTAATTATGATGACCTACTGAAGAAGGCGTACGCTCAGATGCCAGAAGTTTCCTTAAAGCATGAGCGCTTGGAACTGCCAAGACTGATGGTTAATACAGTTGGCATGCGAACAATTATTTCTAATTTCAAGGAAGCGGCTGATGCATTGGATCGTGATCCTCAGCATATTTTGAAGTTCTTGACTCGGGAAATGGCTACCGCAGCGACCTTTCAAGATTCAAGAGCGATCTTTCAAGGAAAATTTCGCCGCGAAAGTTTTGAACGCTTATTGCAGCGGTATTTAGATAGTTACGTAGTTTGCCCCATTTGCAAGCGTCCTGATACCAGAATTGTTAAGGAAAAACGATTATCTTTTCTAGTATGCAACGCTTGCGGTGCAAAATCAGCTATTAAACAGTTGTAGGCGAGCTAAAAATTGGAAGCCTACGTAAACCTCAAGCAAGCGGGCAGAAACGTGCTATTAGCTGTTTGCGACTGTGAATTACTCGGCAGGACGCTTCGTGAAGGCAAAATTGTCTTTCATATTAAAGACGAATTTTATAATGGCCGAAAAGCAAGTGTTGAAGAAGCCATGGGAATGATTGATAATTCAACCATAGTGAACCTTGTAGGCAAATGCTGTGTTGAAAAAGCCATAGCAGAAGGCTATGTGCATCCCGACGCCGTGATAAAAATTGAAGGCATACCTCACGCCCAAATAGTAAAATTCTAATTAGATTGCTGCTTTTTTTATTTGTTCAACAATGAAAGTTTTAGGAAGCGCCGACTTATCTAAAGTGTTGCTTGCGTTTATAGTGCCGCCTCGTAGAATTGTTTCTTTGGCTTGGGGACCAGTATTGAAGAGCAAGTCTATAATTGACATGTTAGGTTGAAAAATTTCATATCTTTGTTCGTAAATTGGATGCTCGTAGTTATGCCATTTAATCTGGATATTGGCTTTTGAAAACAATTTTTCGTTAATGTAGGCTTTTCCGCCAGAACCTGACAGATACGTATCGGCTCCAATAAATTTACACATTGACACAAGTTTTTCGTTTTTCTCTTTCCCGCAATAAGGAAATTCGGATGAACGAACGATATTTGCTTTTATTGATAAGATTTCGGCGAATTTTCTTATTAGATGCAGGTTTAAGCCTATCAGTAGTTCATGATCGGAATCTATGGCTTCTTTGATTAAGGGAAAATATTCTTTAAAATAAGGCGCCTTTTCGTAATTATGAATTATTGCGTTTAAATGTTTGTTTTTCCATTGGGTTCCAGATATTTTTACGTCCTTAATAGTTTGTGGGTGCCCATGGATAATGGGTACAGTTAGCCATTCCCATCCTTTCAGGGTTCTAATTTTGTTTCTGTTATGGAATCCGCCGTGTTGAAATTGTGCATCATCATAGATAACAAAAGTATCACATCTCGCAAGTTTATCGAAGAAACCAAGCCACGGCATATATTCCGGTTGATGAACAAATATTATCATTCAATTCTCCTCAAGAAGAAGCTGAAATTGTTTTAAGGATAGAAATTATGGCCCAAGTAATGCTCAGAGCTACTGACGTTCTGCTATGTTCTAGTTTGCATTAAACTCAATTTTTGAATCATCAACCTCTTTAACGGAAACATCTAACAAACAAGCGCTTTTAAAACAAAACAGCCTCTACCAATTAATGAATTAAAAACGTTATATAAGCACTTGTTACATCCCTATGTAACTACAAATTCTTGTTTTGCCTGAATTATTCTAAACAGGCGGTTGCCTCTGAGAGTAGTTTGCGTACTGGCAGATGCTGGGGGCAAATTGCTTCACATTGCCCACAATGGATACAGTTGCTTGCCCTTCTAGCTGAAGGTACAGCTTTGGCATATTCTTTTTTTATTGTTGACTGCGTTGCTGGGCCTTTGCGCATTGTTGAATACTGGTTTAGAAAGGCTAAGGTTACAGGAATATCAATGCTTTGTGGGCAATGGCTGCAATACCTGCATTTTGTGCAGCCTATGTACCCGCATTTAAGGTACAGCTCTCGTGCGTTTGATAATAATTTGATTTCCGTTGAGTTTAGCGTGTTTGAGCCAGATTTGTTTGCGCTTTCGACGTTTTCTATGACTTGCTGCATTGCGTTCATGCCGCTTAGGGCAACTGAAACTTCTGGTTGATTCCAAACCCACTGCAAAGCCCAATCTGCCGCTGACCTTCTAATGTCTGCTTTTTTCCATTCCTTTTGTATTTCTGCGGGCGGATTAACAGCTAACATGCCACCTGATAGAGGCTCCATCACCACAACAGCTAAGCCTTTTGACGCTGCGTATTTTAAACCGGCTTTTCCAGCCTGATATTTTTCGTCTAAGTAGTTGTATTGTATTTGGCTAAGCGTCCATTTGTCATAGCTGTCGACTATTTCCTTGAAAACTTCCAATTCGTCATGGAAGCTGAAACCCAAGTAGCCGAGTCTTCCCTTAGCAACCTGCTTCTCTGCCCACTCAATCATGTTTAACTCCAAAACCTTGTTCCATAACGTCTTGTTGAGACTGTGGAACAGGTAAAAATCAATATGGTTTGTGTTTAATCGTTTCAGTTGCAAATTCAGAATCTTATCCAAGTCTTCTTTGCTTTTCACTGAGAAAACGGGCATTTTCGTTGCTATTTTTGCTTGTTTGCGGTATTTTCCTGCTAGCGCTTTGCCAACGGTTACTTCGCTGTTGCCATCGTGGTAGGTGAAGGCTGAGTCAACGTAGTTAACGCCTTGATCTATCGCGTATCGGATTAGTTTTATGGTTTTAGACTCGTTGACTTTTGCTTGGTCTTCCCCGATGATTGGCAAACGCATGGTACCGAATCCGAGTGCTGAAACTTTCCAGTCGAGTTTTCCAAAAGAACGGTATTCCACTTGGGCACCGTATTGAACTAGAGAATGGATAATTAATACGTTTATGGTAGTCTATATGCAACAATTTTTTTTGTATTGTCTCGCTTATATGCAGCGTATTATCATAAAATTTAATTAACGATGATTCATACATGTACTTCAAAATTGCATGAGCCCTCAAAGATGAAAGCAAACTCAAAGATAACTATCTCTAAACGCGTTATCGTTCTTCTCCTTGTAGCTTTGCTTGCGCTGTCCGCATTTAACACTTAC